>Ga0307983_1000630_pt1 | contig 17515 bp, 12 predicted proteins | sample OrgLakmetagen991_FD_201845 | JGI IMG/M metagenome (GOLD analysis project Ga0307983, IMG submission 201845) | Saline water microbial communities from Organic Lake, Antarctica - #991 | ecosystem: Environmental > Aquatic > Non-marine Saline and Alkaline > Saline | place: Antarctica: Organic Lake...
GGCTGAGATTGAGATTGGTGGTCAGTTGATTGACCGTCAGTATGGTGAGTGGATGAACATCTGGTCTGAGCTTACGGTACCGGCTGGCAAGCGTGTTGGTTACGATGAGATGGTTGGTAACGTGGCTAGGGTTGGTAACAATGATGTTGCAGAAAATTTAGATGCAGACACTACACAAGGAACAAACTTAAAATATACTGTTAACAGTCGCCTTGATGTTCCCCTTCAGTTTTGGTTTAACCGTAATCCTGGACTTGCTTTGCCGTTGATTGCTCTTCAGTATCACCAGGTTAAGTTAAATCTTGATTTAGAAACATCTAAGAATTTGACTAGCAGAAACGACTCGGATACACTTACGCTTAATCAAAATGCCGAAACGGTTGCGCTTACTAACTGCAAATTATACGTTGACTACATTTTCCTTGACACTGACGAGCGCCGTAAGTTTGCCCAGGTGTCCCACGAATACCTTATCGAGGAAGTGCAGTTTACTGGTGATGAGACTTTATCTAGCACTAAACGTGTTGACCTTAGCTTTAACCACCCGGTAAAGGCATTATACTGGGTGGCTCAGACTTCTGTCCAGGTCCGTGGGGGCAGTGGTAATTTATCACAACCATGCAAATTTACCAGTTTAGGTAGTGCTGGCAAGGTTAAGCTTCAGCTTAATGGTCAAGACCGATTCAGCGAACGTCGGCATGAATACTTCTTGCGTGTTCAGCCCTTCAAGCACCACACGTCTGGTCCTCGTGCCGACCGTGCCCTTAATCTTGTCGTTAAGGGTGTTGATGCCGAGGTCGATAGTCAGGCTGAGGTTATGGACACAGTTGTTGTGAGTGAGAATTGCAGTCAGTTCATTTACATGTACTCATTTGCTCTTAACCCTGAGCGCCACCAGCCTACTGGTACTTGCAATTTCAGCCGTATTGACACTGCTACTCTTGTGGTTACTGATGTGCCAACTGGATTAACCGGTACCACCCCTGGTACCCTCAAAGTGTTTGCTTTATCTTATAATGTATTGAGGATAATGAGCGGGATGGGCGGCAAAGCATATGCATCGTAGTCATATAGTAAGGCAATAGCGCTTTTACAATTCTTTTTTATACAATTTCTTAAATTAATGAATATACAAATATATATTATTTACTGTTTTCAATAGATTAATTATAACTAAATAAAAAACAAAATAATATAAAAACAAAATAATATAAAAACAAAATAATATAAAAACAAAATAATATAAAAACAAAATAATATAAAAACAAAATAATATAAAAACAAAATAATAATAATGGTATAAATATTAATAAAATATGTATATGTATATGTATGTATATGTATACATATTTTATTGGTATTTAATCGATCGATAAAATTATACGACTACCTATATATAGTATATATAAGACAATATGTATAAAAAATAAAGGTAAATATTGTTTTACTAATAATAAATACATTATTATTTTAAAATAATAATATATACAGATATTAATAATACAATAAAATACTACAAATACTATAACATCTTAAACTTTAACACCCAATTAAAACTTAACATTAAATATGGCTGGTGGTCTTATGCAACTTGTCGCCTATGGCGCCCAAGATATTTATCTTACTGCTAACCCTGAACACACCTTGTTCAAGGCTGTCTATGTCCGTGTGACTAACTTTGCTGCTGAATCTATTGAGCAGACTTTCAATGGTAACGTTGCTTTAGGCAAACGTGTGACTGCTGAGATCAGCCGTAATGGCGATCTTATCAAGGACATGTGGCTTGAGTGTGAATTTAAAACTGTTGTTAAAGCTGTATATGGTCTTGGTAATGCTTTAGTAAAGCAGGCTGAGATTGAGATTGGTGGTCAGTTGATTGACCGTCAGTATGGTGAGTGGATGAACATCTGGTCTGAGCTTACGGTACCGGCTGGCAAGCGTGTTGGTTACGATGAGATGGTTGGTAACGTGGCTCAAAAGGTACTTAATGATACCCCAGAGAATCGTGCTACAAATTTAAAGCTTGATGTCCCACTTCAGTTTTGGTTTAACCGTAACCCTGGACTTGCTTTACCGTTGATTGCTCTTCAATATCATCAGGTTAAGCTTAACCTTGACTTGGAATCATCTACTAATTTGCAACTTAGTACTACTGCTGATGATGTTGAACTAACTAGCTGCAAATTATACGTTGACTACATTTTCCTTGACACTGACGAGCGCCGTAAGTTCGCCCAGGTGTCCCACGAATACCTTATTGAGGAAGTGCAGTTTACTGGTGATGAGACTTTATCTAGCACTAAACGTGTTGACCTTAGCTTTAACCACCCGGTAAAGGCATTATACTGGGTGGCTCAGACTTCTGGCCAGGTCCGCGGTGCTGGCACTGCTAGTGAACCATGCAAATTTACCAGTTTAGGTAGTGCTGGCAAGGTTAAGCTTCAGCTTAATGGTCAAGACCGATTCAGCGAACGTCGGCATGAATACTTCTTGCGTGTTCAGCCCTTCAAGCACCACACGTCTGGTCCTCGTGCCGACCGTGCCCTTAATCTTGTCGTTAAGGGTGTTGATGCCGAGGTCGATAGTCAGGCTGAGGTTATGGACACAGTTGTTGTGAGTGAGAATTGCAGTCAGTTCATTTACATGTACTCATTTGCTCTTAACCCTGAGCGCCACCAGCCTACTGGTACTTGCAATTTCAGCCGTATTGACACTGCTACTCTTGTGGTTACTGATGTGCCAACTGGATTAACCGGTACCACCCCTGGTACCCTCAAAGTGTTTGCTTTATCTTATAATGTATTGAGGATAATGAGCGGGATGGGCGGCAAAGCATATGCATCGTAGTCATATAGTAAGGCAATAGCGCTTTTACAATTCTTTTTTATACAATTTCTTAAATTAACGAATATACAATTATGTATTATTTACTATTATAAAAACTAATCCATATTACTACCATTACAACTATAACTACAATTATAACTACAATTATAACTACAATTATAACTACAATTATAACTACAATTATAATTACAGCCAATACATATTAATATAACTATAATATTAAGTATTATTAACACTATATATAGTATATAAATATAGCACACCAGAATATAAAGATGACTTATTAGAAAATTACTGCATAGAAAACAAATTAAGAGTTGTTAAAAGGTATAACGGTCATAGATGTAATAATAAAAAGAAATTGGATATATATAATCCATATTATTGCGTAATTAATACTAAACCAGATGCACTAGAAAGTAAATATTATATTACAAGAATAAATAGTGTAAAAGGTAACAAGGTAATGTTATTTTCATTAGATGATATTGACGGATTTACTAATAATTGCAAATCATCCATATACTTATACTTATACTTATACTTATACTTATACTTATACCCATGTTGTAGAAACTGCAAAAACTAAAGGTAACAAAAAACGGTGTAATTATGAAATTATAAACAAAAATTAGAAATAAAAAAACTTAAAAGTAAAACTAATATGACAAATAATCAAATAGGCGCAATATATAATGTTGACCATAGAATTATAAGCCGTGTTATAATTATATAAATTTTATAATTACAACACAAATGAAGAAGATAAACTTGAATATGAAAAAAATATTGATTTATTAGGTAAAAATAATAAATAATAAAATAGTAATCGCGAAAACATAACACATATGGCAAGTTTTACAACATAAACTATGAAAAGTCAAACGTAGCCACATCTAGGCTACCATCTGCTTCATACATAGTATTAGTATAGATAGTACGGGGTGTTATATTTGCAATTCGCAACATATTTTCATCACATAATTCTAGCACTGCCATCATCCAAAAAGCGTTACCACTATTAGCGACAAGATGTAAAGCTGAATAATTATTACATTTCATATAATTTTCTAATATACCAATTCGATGTAAGTAGCGCATTGGCAGAATGGCATTGATATAATGTGGTCCAATACATTGTTCTGAATCATTAGTATGTTGTGTAACTTCATAATATAATTCATTAAATATTAGATCTAGAATATTATTATTAAAATAATCCGGAGTTATTTTAAATGTTTTTATAACATAGAAAAACGCATCATTCATATATTCAGCATTCGCAATTATCGAAGATAATATACATTCTTTTGCGCCATTATCATTAACGTATATTTTAGTAATAATTGATGTATCTAGCATAGCGGCAATACATCTGATATTAAATAATTGTTCCGCTTGGTTAATTGACAAAATATGGTTTACAATATCACATAAACCGTTAAAGCTATAACTATATATACTAGGATATAGCGTATTTAGCAATAGTCTGCGATATTTTACATGTTCTGGATGTTGCAACAAATATGAGCCACATGCAATAATGTCAGTAGTATTAGCTTTTATACTATTAATAATATCGTGGATTTCGCGAAGTATATGCATTTGTAATGATATTTATAGATTAAATTATATACTAAATTATGTATTATAGTATATGTATGTGTATGTAGGTATGTATGTAGGTATGTATGTAGGTATGTATGTAGGTATGTATGTAGGTATATAGTATTATATATTTGGTGTTATTAAAGTATTATATTATTGTAATTAATGCAATTTTAGTCAATAATAAGTTAAAACTGCCATATAACAAAGCTAGATATACATTTTATTATTATGGTTAGAAGTTGTTTAAATAAACCAATATCGAGTAGCTATATATATATATAAATAAAAATAGTTACATATCAATAAAGTTAGTAGTAATTAAGAATACATTAGCAGGGCAGAGACCCGTTAATGGCTTACATATTTATGTATGTATTAACTGTTTAAATATATAAAGCCAACTTGTAGCTAGCTATTAAATTTTATAATTACGGGATGATAGATATATATTTTAATAACACATAGCTAGCTATTAAATTTTATAATTGCGGGATGATAGATATATATATATATATATATATAATAACTTGTATCTAGCTATTAAATTTTATAATTGCGGGATGATAGATATATATATATATAATAACATACAGCTAGCTATTAAATTTTATAATTGCGGGATGATAGATATATATATATATAATAACATACAGCTAGCTATACAAATTTAAAGTTTGAATATAGATATATATAATAACTTGTATCTAGCTATTAAATTTTATAATTACGGGATGATAGATATATATATATAATAACACACAGCTAGCTATTAAATTTTATAATTACTGATATATATATATATATAATAACACACAGCTAGCTATTAAATTTTATAATTACTGATATATATATATATAATAACTTGTATCTAGCTATTAAATTTTATAATTACGGGATGATAGATATATATATATAATAACTTGTATCTAGCTATTAAATTTTATAATTACGGGATGATAGATATATATATATATATAATAATACACAGCTAGCTATTACTTTTAGTTTTTAAGATTATTTGTATATCTAGATGTATACATTTTAATAACATACAGCTAGCTATTACTTTTAGTTTTTAAGATTATTTGTATATCTAGATGTATACATTTTAATAACATACAGCTATCTATATATACGCTTTGATTACAACCAAATTTAAAGATATATATCTAGATATGTGTAATTAAGCATACATTAGCAGGGCTCTGCCCCGCACCCCGCCGACTTTTTGCCCAATATAGCTAACTTTTTGCTAGTCTTTTTGCCTTAGAAAACACGTGTATTGCCCTTGGTAATTTGAAAGCGTATTTTGGTAAAAAGTCGGCGGGGTCATGGGGCAGAGCCTCGTTAATGGCTTCCATATTTATGTATTAACTGTTTAAATATATAAACCAAATAACATCTATCGCTAAATAAATATAAAGCCAAGTTGTATCTAGCTATTAAATTTTATAATTACGGGATGATAGATATATAACCAAGTTGTATCTAGCTATTAAATTTTATAATTACGGGATGATAGATATATAACCAAGTTGTATCTAGCTATTAAATTTTATAATTACGGGATGATAGATATATAACCAACTTGTATCTAGCTATTAAATTTTATAATTACGGGATGATAGATATATAACCAACTTGTATCTAGCTATTAAATTTTATAATTACGGGATGATAGATATATAACCAAGTTGTATCTAGCTATTAAATTTTATAATTACGGGATGATAGATATATAACCAAGTTGTATCTAGCTATTAAATTTTATAATTACGGGATGATAGATATATATATATAATAACCTGTATCTAGCTAATATTTTTGTAAAATTTGTAAAATTTGTAAAATTAACCCCGACGTTTATTAAGCGCAATAAAATCCAGTTCTAGCCTAGACATCACATCAGATTCGCTATTTATATTTTCTATACGCTTATTAGTTTTAATATCATATAAACCAAATTCATTAAGTTTAAGACCCATTGATTTGGCCCGGGCGCGTACGACTTGGTTAAACAATCGACCACTCGTAAAATACATACGTGCTGTAACCTCCTCATCTACACAAAATATACGTATATCCACATGTCTTACAACATCTGTGCTAGTTTTATCTTTGTCATTAAGTTTTACCAATAATGTTAGTTTGCCCTCTTTACCTACATTTATAACCCCCACAATCATTCCACTATTCACTAACGCCATCCGTATCCCATCGGTTATATCCCATGTTGGCATATTTTTTCTAATATCATAAGATCGGGCAATAATTAATATATCAATATCTTTAGATTGACTTTTACCGGCCGCAAAACTACCGGCTAGTTCAATATCTAGTTTATGTTGCGCCATATTTGATGCAGCATTTTTGGATTTCACGATACGTTGCATTTGGCCCACTATTTTGCGCGCTTCGCCAACACCAATCGATGTCATAAGATCCTCATGATGCTCTAACGCTAGCTTTACCGCCGGTGGTAATGCCACTTTATCACTAGATACCGCCTTGCGTAACTCATCTACCGTATTAATACCTTTTCGCCTTAAATCTAGTGTTCGGCTAGGACCAATACCCAATATAGATCCAACTAATTTGCCACGTTGTTCTTTAGCGGTATTTAACGCTTTATATATGTCTAGCTCTTTAATAATTCGCATTTCACCATCATTCAATAGTTGATCTATTTTAAGTGCAATTTTATCACCTATACCATCTAGCATTTGTACCTGTGCTCCACTTTGGATCGATTCCGGATAATTTTGAAGTGACACCACTGCTTTAGCATATGCTAGCTGACGTATACGGTCACGGCTATCCGGTAAATCGTAATAATCCCTAATAGCAACCAACCGTTCAATTATAGCCAAATTACCCGGATGTGCATTAATACCATATATATTATACCTAGTTTTGGTTTTGGATTTAATTTTGTTATTATTCTTTTTTGTACTAGATTTTATAGTTTTTCCATTAGATTTGCTAGTATTAAAGCTATTATATTTAAGCCGCCAATTCCTAATAAGTTTGGGTGTTCCAGGATTATGCGCAATGGTGGCTAACAATCCTAGTTCTTGTGCATATAGATGTGAATCGGTGTTATTGGGCCCAGCTGCTTTATGTGTTTCTAGGATTATAGGGATGCGGCTAGAGGATGCGGTACGGGCTAGCTTTACTATTTCATGTAATACGCTACTACGTTGTTTGCTAGCGGCATCAATATCGCTAGGAAATATATGACCATTGGCAATACCAGTGTGTAAGTCACGTTTGCTACCTAGGGGCAATTTACTATCATTAAGATGTATTAATCGTAAATATTTGTAACCAACGTGTTTATCAAATGCTGTCATATATGTGCGCCAACCATCCGGGCTACTAATATCACCTTCACTAGATGTACCGGCACTAAATATATGGGCGGTATCTATACATACGCCGATGCGTTTACGTTCTTTAGGTGTGTGCAATTGTTTACATATAGAATGAAAAATACGACCAAGGCTAGTAAGATCAGTACCAATTTGGGTGCCTTGACCGGCGGGTGTTTCGAGTAATATGGCGACATCGGGGGCTAATTTGTAGGTGCGGTGGAGTACTTCTAGAATATTGGCAACTTGGTTATTTTCGGCATCAATAATAGAGAATTTATTTAAATGATTACCTAGATGTAAGACAACACCAAAGGCACCAATACGCTGAGCTAAATGGATATCATATGCTAAATTTGCACGAGCATATTCTAAACGAGGTGATTTGGGACCAGCTGTGCATAGATTAAGGAGATATATGGCATGTATGTTGATACAGATATCACGATCTAGTAAAAGTTGGCGAATAGCGGTGGCATCGGCATCGGTAATATGTTGTTTGGTAGATAGGCCACTAGATTGGGTATTACCGGCAAATATTTGGAGGGCATTGGCACCAATGGCATGGATATATTTAATAGTATCTAGGATGGAGGGAGTGATGGAGGCGTGACAGCCAATATAGGCGCCGTTAAAGGGATTAGCTTTGGTCATCGATAGGTATAGGTATAGGTATAGGTATAGGTATAGGTATAGGTATAGGTATAGGTATAGGTATAGGTATAGGTATAGGTATAGGTATAGGTATAGGTATAGGTATAGGTATAGGTATAGGTATAGGTATAGGTATATATATATATATATATATATATATGTGAGCGGAGTTGGTATGTATATTTATATGTGAGCGGAGTTGGTATGTATATTTATATTTAGAGTTGGTATATAATCTAGCGATAGAGTTTATGTGAATATATTAGTTAGAGTATTTATTGGGTATTTATAATGGAATATATAAGGTAATGTTTAGCTTTTATATTTATGTATCAATAAAAATAAAACAAAAAATACAAAGTACAAATATAACAAAATAAATCTAAAAAATATATCTTACAAGACCAAAATAAAATAAATCTAAAAAATATATCTTACAAGACCAAAATAAAATACGAAAATCATAACTATAATTATTGTAGTTATAGATATATGTATATGTATTTATTATATATTGCTATTGTCAATAGATTCAACAAAACTAGTGCTAGATATATTATTGTTATCATTATTGTTATAATTATCTATAGCATGTGCATTATCATCATTATTATTAACTGGTTGACTTTGCATTTTATTATTTTTGATATTTTTTGATATTATTATGTATTTTGCAGTTTTTGAAATATATGCATATTATTAGTATTGGATTATATAATAGATAGTATAAAATTATAACAGCCCATGATACCAATAGAATATTTCTTGCGATAAATCCGGACGAAAATGACACCATTATGCTACCCATACCTAACATAAATAATAGTATTCGGAAAGGTATAATTATTGTAGGATCATAATTACCATTATCAATATGAAATAATATAACAAAATTACTAATTAAAAGTACACATAAAATTAAGGATGCATATGTCGAATTTAAATTTATAAGTAATTCTTTATTATCATACGGTGTCATTGATGATTCTACCCATCTACCATTTGCTTTAATAATACTAGATATTATAAATACATATTTACCTCTAATAATTCTAGTTGTAAAATGACTACATGTATCATTAATCATATTAATACAATGAATTTGTGTCATGACTAGTTTTTTATCAATATTATTTGCATTATCTATATCATTATTATATATAATAGATGCAAAGTCATAATCGCTATCGGCATTATATGGTAACCTGGTATAATAAATTGTGGATGTTGTAATTGGTGTCCAATTGTTATTAAGTTTGACATATAATATATTAGTAATTGTATCGTATTTTATATTTGCATGTGGAACTTCTATGAATTCAGTATTTATGTATATCAAAATATGTTCTGTATCTAGAGCCTTAATTTTAGAATATATATCATCATCTATATAAGGACTATTATTAATATTGGCTGTTTTACTATTTCTTTTAATAGGACCAATAACATATAGCCATCCTAAAAATTTATTTAATTGTAATATATCACCAATATCATTCTTGCTACAATGATTAATATATTGACATTTTGACCCCATATAGTAACCACTTAGTATTAACGGTATATGTATAGGTATAGGTATAGCATTGTTAGAGTTAGAAACACTATTTAATATATATTTTGGTATAATATTATTTGAAGTATCAGAAGTAGTAGAAGCATTTGCAGATATTGGATATGAATATGATTGTGTAGCTAGAAGAATAGTAATAATAATAGTAATAGTAAATATATACTTATTATTTAAAATATGTATAAGATTAGCCATATTGAGCTAGCTATACGTATATGTATATGTATATGTATTAAAATGTATTAAAATGTATATGTATATGTATTAAAATGTATATTAAAGTATGATTCAAGTTATTAAAAAATAATAATTAAATAATTAAAATACAATTTTAAGATTTAATTATAATATTTGGCCAGTTTTTAGCTAGTTTTTGTTATAGGTTATGGCTATTTACAAGTATAATAATCTAATGAATGTGTTTTAACGCCCATAACAAATCAAATATTTTAATATTTATATTTTAAACGCACATAACATAACCTAATTCATACTAACCTAGGCTAACCATTTTATATCATTTTGCAACCATAATTTAAATGCGGTAAATGCCGGAATATTACCAACAATATCAGTTCGTGCGTTTACAGGTGTCTGTTTAATATATTCTTCCATCATTTGTGCTCCAAGTTCATTAGGATGATAATTATTAGCTTTTACACCAAAGAATGTCATAAATTCGCGATCATCTGATATAAGGGGTAAATTTTGTCCATTATGATATATAGTGGGTAATAGATATCCACCAGCATTGGATATATTACTAACAGGATCCAGAGGCACACTAACATAATCTACATGAGTTAGTTTAGGTTTACGACCAATTGGGTATACGGCACCAATCCATCTAGGTCGTCCATCTTTAGCACCCATCCATAACCAATTAAAATCAGTGCCATCTGGATTCATTCTAGATCTAGCAATTATACTATCTAGCCCTCGAACTTTACCACTATCTAGTCCACTTATATATTCAAAATGCCAATACTTTTTGTACAATATATTCCATTCATTTGGTTGCAAACGTTGGTGTACATGGACTAGCTCATGCATAAATGTACTAAAATCTGGCTTTTCCCACCAATATTCGGGCATCATTAATACATTAGATTGAGTATGAGGCATATTGGATTCTAGCCCATGTATGGATTTAGCCAATTGTATTTTTGGTGACCAATATTGTAGGTATTTTTGGATAATGGGAGTAGAGTTTTTGTATTTAGAAAGTATTTTGTTATTTAGGCTATCTAGATTAGGTTTGGTAATAGGTAGACAGCATGTGGACATCATATTTTGTAGTTCATCTAGGGTGTCAAATCCACGAGCAATTATGTTGTGGTTATTCATTAAGCGAATATAGTATTGTTTTTGGTAGTTAAACAATAGTATTGATTGTGAAGAATTGGGTTGTATCATTTGTGACCATACTAATAATATTGTATTAGCAGTATTATTGTCAGCATTATCGTTGTTAGTATTATCTTCGGCAATAGCGCTATTATTAGTATTATTAGTATTAAATGTGGAAATTGATTGGAAGTTTTCAAAGACTAGAGCTAGATGTTGTTGTTGTTTCCAAGATTGGTATGTGATATATATATATGTAAATAATGCAAGAAATATGCATATAGCCAATATGATATTATGTGACCGCATTTTATATTATTGTACGTTATGTTACGTTATGTTACGTTATGTTACGTTATGTTACGTTATGGTACGTTATGTTACGTTATGGTACGTTATGTTACGTTATGTTACGTTATTTTGTGTTATATGGTATAAAAAACCTTGCATTAAAATATAATACGATATAAAATACGCGATATGAAATGTGCAATATATTGGTATTGTTTTATTTATGTGTACATATCAAAAAAATATAAAAATAGCATAGCTAGCACAACTAACACAATAAGTATATTTAATATATTTAATATTATGGCATAGTTTCAATAAACTCACCTCTTATATTAGTATTGTTATTGTTATCGGTATCATTATTATCCGTATTAGATGTATTATGTATATTTGGCATATTTGAATTATTTGGTGTATTTGAATTATTTGGCATATTATCAATATTGTTATTCTTATGAGTGTTATAAGTGTTATTAAAAGGGGATAGTTCTTGAAGAGTAGTAGATATAGAATGCCATTCTATGTTATGGCGTAATTTATTAGATAATTTACTAAATTTATTTTCGCTGCAATTAGTGGTTAATTTACTATGGGCTTCGGGGTTATTATACCAATATATAGCTAGATTCCAATTATAACGACGGTGTGCCTCTTGACCTAGGTGTATAAGTTCGCCAGGCATTTTTTTAGGAAGAACAAAATATTGCCCCATATATTCAATAATATGTTCAACATTAGTGTTTAGTTCAATATTATTAGATGATGTGGGTGGTGGATCATCTTTGAGGTTACCAAACCATTCATTACGTTTATTATATTGTTTTGAAAAAGTAGATGAGTTAGTATTATTATTTAAAGGCATTATGTAATATGGGTTGGGACGGTTAGATATGGCTAGATATAGATAGAGCTAGCTTATGTATTTTATATTATGCTTATGTATATTGAAAATTGTTAGACTAATATTATAATTTATAGATCTAGCTTATTAAAACTATAAAACTAATTTAATTCATTTTTAATATGATATATAACAAAATAAAATTTAATCTTAAAAATACTACAATTTAAATATATAGCTAGCTCTAGAGCTAGTTGATATAGTTTATACATATACATATACATATATCTAATGGTTATAATGATTATAATTTTAGTATTGTTTATATTATTATTATGTGCTTAATAATATTTAATAAAATATACCTATCTAGGTAAAAGAGTATAAACAAAATCACAAAATCACAAAATCACAAAATAAATATACAAGATTTATATACAAGATTTATATACAAAACTCAAAATCCACACAATAATATAATTTAAGAAATGTCGGGTAATATATTATTTTCTATTACGGCAATAGTAAACACATTAATAAGATTAGTTCCAATTGGCTTATATAGTGGATCATCCATAAGTGGACTAGTTTTTAATGACTTCCGAGGTGCATTGCTATTATTTGGATTTATAGTCAATGAAACAATCGCGTTAGGTTATAGATTTCTTATGAAAGGTGTATATAATCCACAATGTGCAATAACTAGAACAGAAACTGATTTTTTTGTATTACCATCTCCCATAACACAAACAGTAGGTTTCTTTTATGGATTCTTTATGACAGATATGTTTAACAAAGGTAGTTTTAGCCCAGGTAGTTTCTTCGTTATGACGGCATTATTAGCAATAACAATATTTAGCAGAGTTAATGTCGGGTGTAAATCATTAGTAGAAGCGTTGTATTGTGCAGTTTTGGGTATGATATTGGGTATAGGATATTATAACGCTGTTAAAAATTATTATCGATCAGATTTCTTTCGTTTAGATAATGTAGACAAGGCAGTTGATGATTTCTTTACATTGTAAGACAAATATAGTATATGATAGTATTATGATAGTTTTACGTTATTTCTAAAATTGGCAATAATAGATTTTTTTTTTACTAAAAGTGTTTTTTAATAATTATTATATTTTGAATTACTACGTATTTTATACACATACACATACACATACACATACACATACACATACACATACACATACACATACACATATATATATATATAATTAAAAACTTATATTCAAATACTTATATTCAAAAACAAATATATACAACACAGATAATATAATGTCTTATACGGATTCTTTGAAGTCACAAACAACATTTGCCAATGCAATGACCGCAAGTGGTATGCAAGCAGGTGGTAAGATTTTGAATGAGAAGGGATGCCCTGTTGAGGAATCAACAAATGTACCCGGTGTTGATGCATACCATAAGTTGGTAAGGGATGAAACATTGGAAACAAAGACAGGTAAGGTACTCGCTGCCAAGCGTTTAAAGATGGGGGATAGTACTAAGAAGGGTGGAATTCCGGATATGGAAACTGAAGCCGGGCGCAATAGTGTGATTAAGTACGTTAATGCAATGCTAGAAGATGCTAGCACACGTATTGTGAGTAACAACGATCCAACAGAGTTGATCCGTACATTTATCATGCCATTTCTAAAGCGCCGTACAACAAGGTCAACCGCTTCAACAACTGAAGGTAATGTAAGTACACCAAAGGCCCAAAGTGGTGGAGAAGGAGAAAAGCTATTATTTTACCAGATTTATTTGGAGCTGTATAAGCATTACCCGTATACAATGCGGAAGATGTTGTCGCTAGTGCCGGAATTCGGATGTTGGAAGGATGTATTTGCTATTTGCCGTCTATGGGAATGGCGTATTAAGGAATCTGTACCAGATACGCCACATGTATGCTTGACATTCAGGTATGCCGTATTGCACCTAGTATGGAAGCAATTGCGTGACGACAAGGTGGAAATGCTAAAGAATGGGGACAAGGCTAACATTAGTTTGTGTGCCAAGTGGATACCACTCGAATTCAAGACAGTTAGGGACAAGCAGGGTAAGAAGCAGGTGTCGCGAAATGAATGCATGATACCGATAACGACATCATATAACAGTATGGTAAATTATAACTTTTATACGGCATTGGCGCTATTGTTTTACAATGGCTATACTGGCTATGATGAAGAACCCAATAATATTGGGATGGATTCATGCGAGGTGGGACCATTTAACTACAACAAGTTATATACTAGTTTGAAGACGACTAAGGACATGGGTAAGCCAAGGAGGCAGTTGCGCGTGACATATCTTAGCCCAATGAAGAAGCACTTGGAGATTGTGGAGAGCATGATGTGTGATGGGAAGTGGTCAGAGGTGAAGCCGGAAAAGGTGCCATCGCGTGCACAACACAAGTATAGGCGTGCATTTTTGGACGAGACAGAGGAAGGTAAGCGCCGCCACGAGGGTGATAAGGAACGCGATACATGCCGTGAAAACTTTCTGAAGATGTTGCTAGATACGACAAAGATAAATACAGCTGGTGTGGAGCCGCATGAAATCATCCGTGAATTTATGAAGGCAACAAGTAACAACGCAACAGCTCAAAAGGAGATCCTACGTGCAACCTGGAACCAAAAGGTCAAGGAGGTGTATCAAGCAATTGTTGATCGCCGAAAGGAATTGGAGGAAGCCGGAGTGGAAGTGCCACAGCATTTGGGTAATTTGATTGGTATGGCTGATGTAAGTGGTAGTATGGGGGGTCAGCCAATGGAGGTATCAATTGCACTAACACTATTCCTAGCAGCATTGCAGGAAGAAGCAGGATACAGGCCATTGGCTATTTCCTTTACAGATGTGCCAAGGGCATTTGATTTTACCGGAATGACGCTAGAACAGCGTATTGAGAAGATAACGGCAAATGTAGGATACCGTACTGATTTTGGGGCGGCAATGAATTTGGTGCTAGATACTATCAAGAGTACGGGACACCATATGGATATGGTAGTATTTACGGATGAGCAATTTGATACTCAATATACAGTTGGTCCTAATACTAAGTATGGTGCGCCAAACCTTGGTGGTTCAGGGGAATGGACAACATTTCACCAACAATATCTGAAGGAGGTGGCCAAGACAGGATTGGTACATGTCCCGCGTGTAATTTATTGGAATTTGAGGGCCCATACACAGGGTGTGCATACAGATGCAAAGCACCCGGGTGTACAGATGTTGCAGGGTTACAATTTGAACAATCTGAGGTTTGTGCTATTTGCGGATGGTGCAGGAGAGGAAACCGAGGTTGAGATTGAGGTTGAAGTACAAAATGAGGTGACTGGTGAGATAACAAAGCATAAGGTAAAGACGGCAAAGGTTACGCCATATGACACATATTGTACAGCAATGAACGATGAAGCGTTTAACACAATTCGGGAGGTATTGTATGCTAGCCAGGAAAAGTTGTTGAAGCTAGTACACAACCCAATTGAAGCGTATCACGAAACGATAAGGGAGGATATTGCAGAGGCGATCGCTAGCACAACAACGCCGAAGACACCGGAACCAACGGATGATACGGAAGATTTTACCGAAGATTTGACGGCAGATGATATTAAGGCAATGATGAAGGAAATGAAGGCGATGAGATTGGAGCTGGAGGATATGAGGAGGAAATAGCAAAAGTAATAGGATGGTAGGATTGGATATGAAATAATACTATTAAAAAACAAGTAGATAGTGGGGAATATTTAAAATAGCATGAGGAAGCTATTTGATAATTTTTTTAAGAAAGTTGTTTTTTGAACAGTATCAGAGGCATCAATATGGGTGGACAATCCGGGTCCGGGGTTAATATCTAGAACATATATGGGATATTTGGTGGGATATTTGGTGGAATATTTGGTGGAATATTTGGAATTAGTTATATCAACAGATATATAATCAATACCGGATATTCGGAGACCGGATAATTTATGAACAAGTAAAAAATATTGTTGATGGATAATGGGAATAGTATTGATAGGGATACGGTGTAGATTGGCGCCATTATGGCTATTAGCAATTCTAGATATTATTATTTTTTTATGTAATGGAATTATGGAAGACATGGGTGTTGGTAGGGGCATTGGTGGGGGCATTGGTGGGGGCATTGGTAGTGAGTTAGATATATTGGGGTTAAGTTGTTGGTTGATATAAGTTAAATTAAATTGAGTGGTGGTATTTAAGTTATGTTTTTTACGATAAGAATTGCGTTGATTAATAAGGTCTTGAATAGATGATTTACCGTCGCCAATAACATAAGGGAGTTCTATTTTGATAACGTCTACAATAATATTGGAAACAATTAATACTCTATAAGAATTGCCGATTAGTTGTTGTTCAACAATAATTCCTTTATATATGGGGTTTTTTAATATGTATTTAACTGATTTAATTATTTCATGATTAGTATATATATCGGTATATATATCATGACCTTGTATGCCATTTGTAGGTTTAATGACATAGGGTGGTTTGAACATAGATTTAAGAATATTAATATTATCTAGATATGGTTTGTGGATATTCCATTTATAATTAAGTGGTATAGATATATTATGTTTAGAGAGCATATCATAGGTATATTGTTTATTATTTGCTAAAGTTCTATATTTTTCATCATTACAATGACCGTTGAAAGATAAAGATTTGTTTTTATGGGTTAAAGTTTTGTTTTTAGGATCAATTATAATACCAATATTATTCATTTCATGTTTGAACGCATTATTATTAAAGTTAAGTGATTCTATAAGTAGTGTTGTTGAATTATAATAATTGTAAAACTGATAGAATAAGGTTATTAATATTATTATAAATATTGATATAAATATATATCTATTCCGGAGTATTGTGGAGTAAAGTATATGTGTAGTTGATCTAGCTGTATTATAATATTTATATATTATATTTTTCATGTGTATAATTATTTTG
>Ga0307983_1000632_pt1 | contig 17497 bp, 16 predicted proteins | sample OrgLakmetagen991_FD_201845 | JGI IMG/M metagenome (GOLD analysis project Ga0307983, IMG submission 201845) | Saline water microbial communities from Organic Lake, Antarctica - #991 | ecosystem: Environmental > Aquatic > Non-marine Saline and Alkaline > Saline | place: Antarctica: Organic Lake...
TAATATTTATCAATTAAAAATAGATAATAATATCGAAGAAAATTTTTTAAAAATATTAAAATCAATTGATGTAAATATTTGTTTTTTTAAAAATTATAAAATATATTCATATTTAGCACATTTAATTACTGATAAAATAAAAATATTTTCCCCATCTGGATTGCGTTTTATTACATCATATATATCAAAAACTAAAAAATTTTATAAAGATATTAATCATAAAATTATAATGAAAAATATGAAAAATAAATCTATTATTTATGATCAAAAAGAAAATATTTTAGATTTTGTTAAAAAAAATGATCAATATTTAGAGAATTATGTTTTTAATGATTGTGATTATATTTTACCAAACTCTTCAATTACATATGATTTAATTAAAAAATATAATAATTTTTCTCATTTATTAAATCCAATTTATTTAACCAATATTAATTATAATAAATTTAATATTCATTTTGAGTCTAAAACTATCGATATAGTTTTTATTGCTTATGACTGGCAAAGAGAATGTAAAAATTATAATCTTGTTAAAGAATTATTAAATTCAAAACATATTGCCAAATTAAATATTGTTTCTATTGGTAAAAATCAAATTCCATATAGTAAAATTTTACAATATGATAATCTTAATAAAACTGATCTTAATAATATTCTTAAAAAAACTAAAACTGTTATAATTCCTTCATATTATGATTCAAATCCAAATGTTTTAATTGAAGCTGTTTCTTATAATTGTAATATTGTAACATCTTCGAATGTTGGTAATAGTGAATTTATTAGTAAAGAATTATTAGTTCATAAATATAATGATCAAAAAGAATGGAGGAAAAAAATTTATTTAAGTTTGACTAAACAATTCTATTATAATGGTTTTGATAAAAAAACTATTATAGAAAATTTATTAAGTTTATTTAATAATTTTTTAAATTAAAATAAAATTGAATTTTTAAATTTAATTAGTTTTATTTTAAAATAATAATTATTTATTATTTTAAAATCAAATATTAATCTAAATGTATTATGATTATATCACATATAAAAAAAATGATAATGATAATAATGGTATTTGTACAAAAGGAATATGTATAAATTTTAATGATATTTATATAAAAAAATATAATTTATATGTTCAAATTCCGTATGTTTCTAAAAGAAAAAAAAATATGATCGAAAAAAGAAATATATTTATAAAAATATCAAATTTAAAAGATAATACAGATATTTATTCAACATATTTAATATATTATGATAATCTTATAGATAAAAATATTGTTAATCCAATATTTTATAATAATAAATTTTATATCAATAATAAAAACTTTACTAATTTTATTGAAGAATCTATATATCAAAATATTAAATTATTACATAATAAATTAATAAAAAATAAATTAAATATTCATAATTTTATTAAATAATTCAAGAGCTATAATATCCCAATTATGATTTTCTATTGTTTTATTTATAATTTTATTTTTATCAATTTTTAAATTTTCTACGTTTTTTATAGCACAAACATAATCATCAACTGTGCCTATATTATCTAATAATATTCCATTATTTGCTTCTGTTACTAAATTACTATTAATAACATTTTTTTCTGTAACAACTTTTAAACCATAATAACAATATTCTAATAATTTTGCATTTCCTTGTAATGTTTTTTTATTATGTGGTCGAGTTGATGAAAAATCTATTCCTATATGACCATTATATAAATATTTATATTGAGTTTCATTATTAAATGGATAATGTATTATTACATTTGTACATGAATGAAATATAATATCACGCATTATTTGTAAATTTTCTCCATATTTATTTGAAAATACTGATACTGGACATGTTGGTATTACAAAACGACCTGGAAACATATGTAATTCATATGAATCACCTAATTTATTCATAATATCACGTAATGTGTATAATATTTTACCTTGATCTGTTTTTAATCGTCCCATATAAATCAATATCGTTTTAGTTCGATTAAAATTAATTTTTTGTTTATCTTTTGAATATTTATAATTTTTAGCTGTATAACATAATGGTGTTAATGCCAATTCTTCATTTAATGAACGTCCATTATCGATACAATATTCATGATTAACTGTATAAGGATTAATTATAGTTTTATTCTCATATGGATTAATATTATTAACTCCCATTCGAGAACTTATTATTTTTTCATATAATTTATTATAAAATTCTTCACTTTTATTTAATATTCTTGATTTTATTAAATGTAATGATTGATTTTTATATTCTTCTGTTTGACAACATATATGATTAAAATTATTAATTATAAAATCATACCAATCTTCTTCATAATTTGTTTTAAACATTTTTATATATCTTTTATCCCATAACCATTCTATCGCATCACTTTTCATTATTAAATTTTGAGTTTTATTTTTATTTAATATTGTATTTTTAATTACTTCATTTATTTCCAATATATCTATAATATTATGTTCGCGAACTAATATTATATTAGTTATTTTATTCATAAAATTTTGATCTATTTCATCAACATTTATTAAATTTACATTATTATATTCTATACTTTTACCTTTTGTTAAATAATATACTTCATTTATTGATTTTATTTTAGTTAATCCTTGAGCGATACCAAAACCTTTTGTAAAAGAATAATGTCTCTTAATTGATTTAAGATAATCATCTAATTCTGCTATTATTAAAAATGTATTAGACATATCTAAATAAAGTTTATTTATATATAAAGTTTTTTTATATTATTTTATAAATAAACTTATGATTAAAATATTAATTACTGGTGGTGCTGGTTTTATCGGTTCTAATTTAGCAAAATATTTAATTAATGATTATAAAATACGTGTTGTTGATAATTTAAGTTCTGGTAATCTTGATAATTTAAAAGAAATTAAAAATCATCCTAATTTTGAATTTTGTTATGGTGATATTACCAATTTAGAATTCTGTAGAAAAATTTTAATTGATATTGATATTATTTCCCATCAAGCAGCGGTCGGCTCTGTTCCGCGTTCTATTAAAGAACCACTAAATACACATGATTCTAATGTTAATGGATTCTTTAATATTATTTTAATTGCAAAAGAATATTCTATAAAACGTATTGTTTATGCAAGTTCTTCTTCTGTTTATGGTTCAAATCAAAATCTACCTAAAATAGAATCTTGTGTTGGAGATGTTTTATCTCCATATGCTTGTTCTAAAAAAATTAATGAATTATATGCTAATATATTTAGTCAAATGTACGATATGGAAATTATTGGTTTAAGATATTTTAATATTTTTGGACCTAATCAAAATGAAAATGGTCCTTATTCGGCGGTTATTCCAAGATTTATTAATAAAATGATTAAAAATGAACAAATTGATATCTATAATGATGGTTCATTTTCAAGAGATTTTACTTATGTTACTAATGCTTTAGATGCTAACAAATTAGCTATGTTTACTACAAATAAAAATACTTTTGGTAAAGTATTTAATATAGCTACTCATAATAAAATTTCTATTTTAGAATTATTTAATATTTTAAAAAAAAAATTAAATTATAATCAAGAACCAAATTTCACAAAACCAAGAAAAGGCGATATTAGTCATTCGTATGCGGATATAAATTTAGCTAAAAAAGAATTAAATTATACTCCTAAAATATCTTTTATTGATGGATTAGATAAAACTATTTCGTTCTATAATTAACCATTTTTATTATTTAAATTTTAATTTAAATAATAAAATTAATAATAAAAATATAAATGAAATTTAATGATTACTTTGATAAAGTTTATGTTTTAACTTTAAAAGACAATATTATTAGACAAAATAATATTAAAAAAATATTTGATAATTTAAATATTAATTTTGAATTTTGGTATGCGACCAATGGAGAAGATTATAAAAAAGATTTTGAAAAATATTTTACGAGTTCAATAACAAAAGACTCTCATTATTATGATATTAAAAATAATAAAAAGAGTATTCGAACTTGTGGAACATGGGGGATTTTAAAAAGTTATAAAAAAATGTTTGAATATGCTATTAAACATAATTTAAAAAATTTTGTTTGTTTTCAAGATGATGTTAATTTTATTAAAGATTTTAATTATGAATTTGAAAAAAACTCTCATTTATTTGATCAATCATCAAATAACTGGGCTTTAATTAAATTTGGAGCTTCACAATATGATTGGTCTGATATTAATTGTATAAATAATTTTTATTATTCGCCAAAAAATTGCGATGGAGCTTTTGCTGTAGCTTATAATAGATTTGTTTTTGAAGAAATATTAGATAAAATAAATTTATTTAATTGTTCATATGATTCGGGACCTTTACAAGATATACAAGATAAATATAAAAATAAATGTTTTGTCTTTTATCCCAATTTAGTTATTGCTGATGTATCACAATCAACAACTGATAAAAAAAGAGATTTGCTAAATCATTCTGAATTAATGAAATGGAATTTATATGATTATAATTTATCTAATTTATTAATTAAAGTTTCTATTATTGTTGTGTGTTATAATGCTCAAAATACAATTCGTTTTAGTTTAGATAGTCTTTTAAATCAAACCTATAAATATATCGAAATAATAATTGTCGATGATTGTTCAACTGATCAAACAAATTTGATATGTGAAGAATATCAAAAAAAACATACTAATGTTTTTTATTATCGTAATGAAACAAATAAAGGATGTTATTATTCGAGAAATAAAGGTATTCAAAATTCAACAGGTTCTTATATTACTTTTCAAGATGCTGATGATATATCATTATCAAATAGAATTGAAATACAACTTCAATATGCTCTAAAAAATAACTGTTCGATATCATTAGTTAATTGTTATCGCTCAAATTTAACTCCTCAAAATTTGAACGATATAAATTTAACTAAATATAATATTTTTGACTTATTTAAATCATATGATAAAGATCAAATTATGTTAGCAACAGTTACAACATTTATTGATCGTAAAGTATTTTTAAAATATGGATTATATAGAGAAGATTCACGACATTCATCTGATATTGAATTTTTAGAAAGAATATATTGTTTAGAATATCAAGATAATCCATATTTAATTGATAATATGTGGGTTTGGTTATCACAAATTAAAAAGATAGATAATTTAATAAATATTATTGATAATGTTTTATATTTATCATTAAAATTAAATTCTAATAATCTTACAACTAAATATACGATCAAACAAAGAAAAACTTATTTATATTCGTGTAAAAAAAAAATTGTCGATAAATCTATTTATAAACTTGTTAAATATCTTTAAATAAAAACTTAAATACGATGATAGTACAAATTTTTTCTGATTTACATTTAGAAACATATCCAAATTATCCTAAAATTACTCCTTATTGTGATATTATTATTTTAGTTGGTGATATTAGTTTAATAAATACATTATTTATAGATTTTATAAAATACTGTTCAAAAAATTGGAAATATGTAATATTTGTAAAGGGTAATCACGAGTGTTATTATCATTCGATTGAAACCATTGATAAAATTATAATTGATACTTTTAAAAATAATAATTTAATGAATGTTCATTTTCTAAATAATCAATCTTTAATTATTGATAATTATGAATTTATTGGTTCTGTTTTTTGGTCTAATTCTGATAAAAATGTTAAATATTATATTAATGATTTTAATAAAATTAATAATTTTACTTATGATAAATATATTAAAAAACATCTCGAAGATAAAGAATATTTATTAAAAAAATTAAATGAAAAAACTGAATATAAAAAAATATTTATTACCCATTTTCCACCGATTTTTGATAAAAAATTAGAAAATATAAAATATAAAAATCAATCAAAAACATTAACTAATTATTTTCATAATTCGTTATCAATTGAAACACTTAATTTAACTAATTATTGGATATTTGGTCATACACATGATTATTGTAATTGTTTAATTAATAATACAACTTTAATTTCAAATCCTTTGGGATATAAATGCGAAAAAGAACCTAAATTAAAATTTAATTTATCTGGTTTATTTATTTTATAATTTATTATTTATAAATAATAAATTATAAAATTTTAATTTAATAATCATCACCTTTTAATAATCATCACCTTTTGATAATATTTCTTTATGATTATTATGTAAAAATATAGTATGTTCTGTTTGTGCTGTTCTATGTTCTTTTTTATCAATCATAGCTGGATATTCATCAACAATACCACACGAAACTAATTCTTTTAATCCAATTTTAAAACCTTTTAGATCATTATTTAACCATCGCGAACAAAATGGCATTGTATCATAAGTATTTTTAATATGTGAATATACTTTATGAGTCTGTTTAAATTTAAATCTTGTATTTTGTTTTTGTTTTTTTTTATTAATCATAAAATGAGTAGTTTCTATATTTGGATCCATAAATAAAGTTCCATTTCCTGTTGTTGCGAATGTTTCTATTGCATAACATTCATTTTCACACATACGAATAGAATTATCTAATAATGAAGATCTTTTACCTAAAATTAATTTTCCTCCATGTATTTCATATGGTAATATATTATGACCACCTAAATTTGATACTGAATTAACCGTATATGTTCGATTATTTATTTCTTGTTCATAACTTCCAATTACTTCTTCAATACAATCACTGATTTCACTAATTAGAGTATCAATATTTGCCATTTTAATACCTTCATTAGTTGCTTCTTTTGTAGCATTAATTAAATTATCATAATGATTATCAAAAGCAATAGTAAAAGCCGAATCAATAATATTACCATTTATATGTGTACCATAATCTAATTTAATAATATCATTTTTTTGAATAATACGTTCATCATTAACTATAGCTGAATCATGTGCCGCGATATTATTTATATTTACACCAATTGGAAAACCTACACCTTCGTTTTTATTGGGTAGTTTTTTTTTTATTATATTTTCTATTTTTGAACAAATATCAATTATTTTCATACCTGGTTTTATATATTTTTGTATTTCTTTGCGTGTTTGACGATGTACTTCCGCACTTTTTCGCATATCGTATATTTTTTGAGGATATAAAGTATCTGTATTAATTTTAATAGATTCATTATTATAATTAAATGTTTTGTTTGGAGGAAATAAAATAGTATTTAAATCTAAGTCTTCTGTATGCCATAAATTAATTGTTTTTATCATTTATAAAAATAATTAATTTATTACTTTAATTAATTTTAATTAATTAAAATTTACTTTTAATATTTTTAATATCGTTATTATTTATATTTATTTGTTCTAATAGTTCATATGTTAAATTATAATTATTATAATTTTCGATTAATTCCTTATAACATTCAATATAATTTTTATTAATACCCATAATTAATGCTCTTGAAGCGATATATTTTGAACTTTCATTTATTAAATCATAATTATTATAATAAGAATACAAATATAATGCATTTGGTTCAGTGTTTTCAATACAAAATTTTGTATATTTATAAGATTCTTGATAATCTCTTTTGTTGTGGTATATTTTACTTAACATATATGAACTTAATGGACAGTTTTTACTAAAACCTTTTTTAAAATACATCATTGATTTATTTGGATTATTTTCTTCATAATATTCTAATCCTAAATAATATAATGCAAGTGTATTGTTTAGTTCAGCAGATTTTTTATAATTTTCAAGCATTAAATGAATATCATTATTTAATAAATTATAATAACCTTTTAAAATATATTTCCATTCATCACTAATATCTAATTCATCTACATTAATAGTTAATTTTAAATTATATAATTGACGTTCAAAAATATTTAATGTTTCACTTGTAAAAGTTTGGTTATTAGTATATGTTTTGATTAGGTTTATAAGTTGATCCATCTTTATTTTACCTTTAATATTAAATTTAAAGCAATAATATAACTTAATTTCTTATAATTTTATAATTCAACTTTTTAATTTTTATATAAAATATCATAATTCCAATTAAAAAAATAAAATTCAATTATTATTTCAATAGTAATAATAGTCATTTCAGATAAATTATTTAATATTTTACACATAAGTTTAGTCCATAATAGTTTAATTCTATGATAATCATAAGATATATCTTTATAATTATTACTTTTTTTATTTATAAAAATATCTTCACATTGTTCAATTATTTCTTTACAATTTTTATTATAAATATTTTTAAAATATGTTAAAAAATTATACAATTGTTTAGTAGTCTTAATTTTTTTAATCATATAATTACAATTAAACTTATTAATATTATGATAATTAATCCATGAAAGTTTAAAATTTGGATGTAAAGACAAAATTTCATAATTCCAATTTCTTTCAGGATATTTAATAATCCAATCAATATCAAAATCTTTATCAAAATTTAATATTGAATATTTTGTTTGTTCATTTTTTGTTTCTTCTTTATTATAACTTTTTTTATAATTATTTTGATTATAAATATATGGCCATCGAATATTATAATAATTTAATACCCATCGAATATCAAAATTATGTGTTTCTTCTATTTTATCATAATCCCAGTTAACATGAAAATATTCTTTAAACCATTCTGGATTAAAATATTTATTATATATTATTTCATAAGTAATTTTAAACAATCTATTATTATTATTATTTATCATATATTTTAATATATCTTTTGTAATTTTTGGGTGATTTACTATATTTATAGCATACCAATTTTTATTTGGATATTGTTTAACAAAGTTTATATCAATTTGTTCTATGGGTATATTATAAAAGTTCCAATTTAAATTAGGATATTTTCTTATAAAATCAAATTTAAAATTATCTTTTTTTTCAAAATTATGTAAATTATATATTATATATGGATTATTTTTAGTAATATTATATATATCTTCAAGTTTTAAATTTAATTTTGTAATATCCCATGGTTTATACGGATATTGATTAATCCAATCAATATTGAAGTTTTTATTATTTGAAAGATAATGATATAAATTTTTATTATTTATATTAACATAATTTTTTAATGTTTTATTCGTTATTTTATAATCATATTTTACATTATAATTATAACTTAGATTCCATTTTAGATCGGGATATAATTTTATCCATTCTAGTTGAAAATTTTTATGATATTTTAATGTGTTAAAATTCCATTCTCGATCCGGATATAAATTTATCCAGTCGATCTTAAAATTAGGATTTCGAGATAATTCATTAAAATCCCATTCTCGATCAGGATATAAATTTATCCAGTCGATCTTAAAATTAGGATTTCGAGATAATTCATTAAAATCCCATTCTCGATCAGTATATAATTCTATCCATTTGATCTTAAAATTAGGATTTGATGATAATTCTCTAAAATCCCATTCTCGATTTGGATAATATTTAACCCAGTTGATATTAAAATTAGGATTTTTTTCTAAATTAAAATCTTTAATTTTATCTAAATTATAATAATCAATCACCTCTTTAGTTATTTTTGAATTTACTGAAATAACTGATAATAAATAATTATTTTTTTTAAAATAATCTAATTTTTCATTTAATCCTTTTGTTTTTTGTATATGATTAAAATAATGTAACGTATTTCTTAATAAATTATATTTAGTATCTACTTCCATTATACTTTTTATTTTAAATAATTGAATATATTTTATAAAAAAAATATTCAATTTTTATATAAAACTTCATAATTCCACGGAATATTATTAAATTCATTAATAATATCAATTGTAATTAAATTGCTTTGTAAAAAGAATTTGCTTTGTAATAATAACTTATATTTCCATTGAAATTTTAAATACTTTAAATTGAATATTTTTTAGTAAAAATATATTCAATTTTTAAATAAAATATCATAATTAAAATTTAGAGCACAAAACTCAAGTAACATTTCTATCGTAATTAGTTTGGGATTTATCATATTTTTATAGTGAAGATTATATGTTGTATGTATGTGATTATTGGCAAATTTTAAAAAGTTATATAATTGTTCTTCAGTTCTAATTATATCAATAATATAATTATAATTCCACGATTCTTTATATTTTAAATTAATTGATAACCATCCAAGTTTAAAATTTTTATTTCTGATTATTAAATCGATTAAGTAACTGATTTTAAAATTATTATTGATTGTTTTACTTATTGTTTCAAGCCATTCGATCTTAAAATTTGGATGTAAACATATTATATCATAATTCCACTTTTTTTCAGGATATTTATTAATCCATTCAATATCAAAATCTTTATCAAAATTTAATAGCGTATAATATGATTCATTTATTAGTTCTTCTTTATTATAACTTTTTTTATAATTATTTTTATCATAAATATATGACCAATTACTATTATAATATTTTAATACCCATTGAACATCAAAATTATGAGTTTCTTCAATTTTATTATAATTCCAACTTATATTTCTATGTTCTTCAAACCATTTAGGATTAAAATATTTATTAAAATAAACTTCATAATTAAGTTTATTAATTTTATTATTCGTTTTATTTATTATATCTTCTGTAAATTTGGGATGTTCAATTATGTTCAATATATTCCAATTTTTATCTGGATATTTTTTAACAAAATTTATATCAATTAATTCTGGTTTAATATTATAAAAATCCCAATCTTTATCAGGTAATTTTTTTATCCATTCAAATTTAAAGTTTTTATGTAAATGCAAAAAATTATATTTCCACTGTAAATTTGGTAATTTTAAAACCCAATTGAAATTAAATTTACGATGTAATTGTAAATTACAAAAATCCCATTTTTGTGTTAAACTGTTTTCTATCCATTCGAATTTAAAATTTGGATCATTTTTTAAACAATTTATATCACGTGATTTATATGGAAAATGTATTAACCAGTCAATATTAAAATTTTTATGTTTTGATAAATAATAATAAGCTATTTTAGAATTAAAATTATTACTAGTTTTCCTAATAAATTCTTTCAAATTACTATTAGTTATTGTATAATTATTTTTATAAAAATCCATTATTTTTCCCCAATTTTTATCTGGATAAAGTTCAATATATTCAGTTGTAAATTTTTCACGATTTATTAAACTTGGAAAATTCCAGTTTTTATCTGGATATTCTTCTACCCAATCAAATGAAAAATTAGAATTTTGTGATAATAGTTCAAAATTCCAGTTTTTATCTGGATATTCTTTTACCCAATCAAATGAAAAATTAGGATTTTGTGATAATAGTTTAAAATTCCAATTTTTATCTGGATATTCTTTTACCCAATCAAATGAAAAATTAAGATGTTGTGATAATATATCAAAATTCCAGTTTTTATCTGGATATTCTTTTATCCATTCTATAGAAAAATTAGGATTATATGATAGTACATTAATGTTCCAGTTTTTATTTGGATATTCTTTTATCCATTCTATAGAAAAATTAGGATTATATGATATTGTATTAAAATTCCAGTTTTTATTTGGATATTCTTTTATCCAATTTATAGAAAAATTAGGACGTGCTGATAATATATAAAAATCCAATTGTTTATTTGGATATTCTTTTAGCCAATTAATTTCAAAATTAGGATTATTTTCTAATTTAAAATATTTAATTTTATCTAAATTATAAAAATCGATTACATCTTTAGTTATTTTATGATTTAGTGATAGGTTAAATAATATTTGTTCATAATCACAATCATTAATTGATTTATCAATTAATGAGACTATTTTATCAATATTTTCTAAAGTTTTTTTAACTAAATTATAATCAGTATTTATTTCCATCAAAACTTATATATTTTAAATTGATTTTTTTTTAGTAAAAAAAAAATTCAATTTTTTTAAAAATCATATGTATCATCAAAAAAATTACCACAATTCATACCTTCTACACTATCATAATCATTATAAGAATCATAATCATTTGTTTCTTCTATATTATCCACTTTTAATTTTTTTTCATAATGTTTTTTTAATTCAATAGTATCTGTTTCACTATTAAACTTAATTCCATAATCTTCAAATGTATATTGATCTTCAAGCTTGATTTCTGTCTTACCGTTAAAATAAAATAGATTATATTCTAATACAGTTTCACTTGTTAGATGATATGTAAGCGAACATTTTTTTTTAAAAATTGTTCTTTAATTAAACCAATTGTATCTTTATTGGTTATATTTAAAGTATGATTTACTTATTCATAATATACATCAATTGTTGAATAATTTACGTTAATATCCATGATTACTTATTTTATTATAATTACTTTATTAAATACTTAATATATAAATTAATTATATTTTCAATTTTTAATTAAATAATTAAAAATTAAAATGTTTATTTTGACATGATATATTCATAATTCCAGTTTTCATAAGGATAATATTTAATTCAATCTATTGTTAAATTAGGATTTTTAGACAAAATTTTATTAAAAATATATTGACGATTTTGAAAACAATATTTATCTATAAAACTAATATGTTAAATATTAAACTTATTAGTTTTTAATTTTTGTAAGGGATTATTACATTTATCTAATTTTTCACTTCGAATATATTCAAAGTCCCATGATTTATATGGATATTTATAAGTTAAATCACTGTTAAAATTAGGATTTCGAGATATTTTTTTAAAATCCCATTCTTTATCAGGATACAATTTTAACCATTTGATATCAAAATTAGAACTTGAAGATATATTTTTAAAATCCCATTCTTTATCAGGATACAGTTTTACCTATTCAATTTTAAAATTAGGACTTGAAGATATATTTTTAAAATCCCATTCTTTATCAGGATACAGTTTTACCCATTCAATTTTAAAATTAGGACTTGAAGATATATTTTTAAAATCCCATTCTTTATCAGGATACAGTTTTACCCATTCGATATCAAAATTAGGATTTTGAGATATATTTTTAAAATCCCAGTCTTTATCAGGTAATTGTTTTATCCAATCAATATCGAACTTCGATGATTTTGAAATAAATTTAAAATCATGTTCTTCGTCATGGTATTGATAATAAAATCGAATATCATAATCTTTATAATTTGGTTCGTATAAATTATTTTTAATAGAAGTATTATTATAGGTATTCCATTTAAATTGAGGATAATTTTTTATTAAAGACAAATTAAAATTCTTTTTAGTATTAATATTTGATTTTATATAGAAAAAATTCCAATTTTTATCAGGATATTGTAATAACCATTCAATTGAAAAATTTTTATTTAATCCCATTTGATTAAAGTTTCATTTTTTATTAGGATAATCTTTAACCCAATCAATATTAAAACAAATATTTTTTGATAAAGCCGAATAGTCCCATTCTTCATTCGGATATAGATCAAACCATTCAATTTTGAAATTTGGGTTTTGACTTAATTTAAATGTTTTATATTCAAATAATTTATAATGATCAATAATATCTTTTGTAATTATTTCTAATTTACTTATTTTATTTAAAATATGTGTATTCACAATACTAATTTTATAATATTTGCGTTTTTCAATATCACCATTTTCACAAAAATATATATTGCTCATTCCACTCATATGAAATTTATTTATTTATTTCTTCCTTTGATATTTGATAATTGTTTTTGGTCATTTTTAATTGGGAATTCAATAATATCTTTTTGTATTTGTGTAAGATCCATTATTTATTTTTAGTAACTTTAATGATTTATTTATAATAATTTTTAAAAATTAATTTTTTTAATTAAAAAAATTGATTTTTAATTTGATTTATTCTTTAATAATATTAATACTACATCAAATTAAAAATGAATTCTAATACGTTTTATGTTTTAAAAAATATTTCTAATCATATTATGATTTTTCATTATACGATTATTCATAATATAAATATGAAAAATCTACAAAGATTTACTTTTAAAAAACCTGATATAGGAAGATGGGGTCTATCAACCTCAAAAATAATAATGGATAAAAAAATAGATTATGCGAATTATGATAATTGTTTTACTGTTATCAAAAAATAAATAATTTATATATACTAAAAATATTGTATATAAATTACTGTTTGTTAATCATATTATGAATAATTATATCATAATTCCAATTTAAATGTGGATATTGTTTAATCCATTTAATATTAAAATTTTTATTTTTAGATAAATAGTGCGTATAAGCTTTAAAATTATCTAAATATTTATTCCATTCTAATGTATAATTTTTATTAATATACATATAGGCATTTTTTTTATAAATAGAAGGATCTTTAATTTTATTAAACCATTCAATAGAAAAATTATTATGTAATAAAAATAATTTTTGTAATCGAGGACATAATAAATCATTTGATGTAATCCAATTTATATCAAAATTTTGATTTAATAATAATTGATATAAAAATAAAAAAAAGTTAGAATCATAGCGTCTAATAAATAATATAATATCTTGATCAATATCAGGATTAAAAAATAATAATTTTAAATTCCATTTTAAATGATAATATTTTTTAACAATATTAATATCTATATTTGAAGCTAATGAAGCATAATTTATATTTTGAGCATTAATTTTACTAAAATCAAAATGACGTTCTTTAACATAATTTTTACCATTTAATTTAAAAATATGTATATAATTCCAATTTTCATCTAATTTATTTTTAATCCAATCTATTTTAAAATGTTTACTTAAATTAAAATCATAATAATTCCAACATTTATCAGGATATTTTTCAACCCATTCTATTTTTAAATTTTTATTTTTTGAAATTTGTTCAAAATTCCATGATTTTTTTGAATATTTTTCAAACCATTCAATATCAAAATTATCATTTCTTGAAATATAATCAAAATTCCATTTTTGATTAGGATAAAGTTCTAACCATTCAATTTTAAAATTAGGATTTGATGATAAGTGATTAAAATTCCATTCTTGATTGGGAAATTTTTTTAACCATTCGATTTTAAAATTATTTGATTTTATAATATATTCTGGATATAAATCTAATTTATCAAACCATTCTATTTTTAAATTAGGATGTTTTGATATATTTATAATATTAAAATTTGTAAAGTTTTTAATATCTTTAATTTTTAATACCCAATCAATATCAAAATCAAATCTTTTTATTAATAAATTATAATCCCAATCTAAATTATAATTTAGAATCCATTCAAATTTAAAATTTGAATGAAAAATTAAATTATATCTTATATAATCTTTATTTATTAATTTTAAATCATCTTTTATCCATTCTAAATCAAAATTTGGATTAGAATATAATACTAATGGATCATATAAAATATCACGATAATGAATAATTATATCATATGTAATTTTCTTACTTTGTAATAAAGTTTGTATAGTATTTGGATTTGTATTATTATTTTTTTTTATTAAATCAATGAATTCTTTTTCAAATGGTGTTTCTAAATCTATTTTCATGTTTTAATGTTTTTAATAATTAGTAAAATTATATTCTATAAATAGAATTTAAATTATAATTTTTTTATATAAAATTTATATTATGAGAATCGCTATATGTTTTAGTGGTGCTCTTCGTAGTTTTCATACTTGTATGCCTTCTATTCAAAAATATTTGATTTCTTCTCTTGAAAAAAATAATCAAGTTGATATATTTTTACATTTATGGGATTTAAATGAAGATACTGTCAATAAATTAAACTTAGATATTGATTTTAAAATGAGACCTTCACGATACGATCCCTTAGAATTTATGTTTCAATTAAAACCCATTCGTTATAAAATAGATATATTTAATAATAAAACAGAAAAAATACCAATTAAAGAATTATTAATGGAAAAATCTTTTTTTAAAAATAAAAATTATGCTTATAATGCGATTGGTATGTATTATAAAATCTTTTATTGTAATGAATTAAAAAAAGAATATGAACAACAACATAATTTTAAATATGATTTTGTTTTTAGAGCTCGTTTAGATTTTATTTTTGAAAAAGAATTAAATGATAATATGTTTGATAATTTTAAAAATCAAAATATATTATATTTAATTAAAGATAGATATGCTACACGTTCTAAAAAAATTACTAATGATAAATTTTGGGGAGGCTCGTCTAATATTATTGATAAAATGTCCACCATTTATCTTAATATACCAAAATATTATAATAAAATTGATATTGAAGGACAAACTTTAACTGAAAACTTTATTAAAGATAATAAAATACCTACAAAAATGATTGGTGATGAATTTATTTATTATAAATGTTTAGGTCGTCATGAAATTAAAAATAGAGGTATTACTATTAAATTATATAATTTACCACCAAATATTAATTTTTATTTGGCTTATTGTTTATTATATGATGGTTATAATGTTATTGCTGATTTTAATCCTTTATTAACTTATTTTCAAAATTATAAAACAACAGGTGAAGGTACACGAGTTATTATAACAAGTACACCACGTATTGAAGATTTAAAAACAGGTTATAAAAAAAGAATATTATATGGTACAAAAATTATACCAAAATATATAACTATTGATAATAAATTAAATAATGATCAAACTACAAATATAGTTAAATTTATTATAAGTTTAATAAAATTTAATACACATATTGAATATTTTAAATTTAATACAATGAATAAAATTAATATATTAAATAATGAAGAAGTTAAATATTTAATTCCAGATAAAGGTTATAAACCCGCGAAAGTTAAAATAATAAATAAAAATTATTATTGCGATAATATATTAGTTTCACGCGAAACACTCACCATTTTTAATAAAATAAAATATTATAAAGAAGGTATTTTACCAATTGATTAAATTTTTGTTATAATATATAAATAATCCCATTCTTCATTTGGATATGCTTTTAACCATTCTAATGTTAAATTTTTATTTTTACTTAGATAATTAAAAATAATGTTAATACGATCTTTTTTATCATATAATTTAATTAATTTGATAATTTTTGTAATATCACTGTTTATATACGAAAATATTATTTTAGGAATTTTATTTGTATAAATAGTTGGATTATTATATATTTCATATAAATCTATGATATAATTTAAACAAATATATGCAAAATTCCAATTTTCATATGGATATTTTTTTACCCAATCTATATTAAAGTTAGGACTTTTATTACATTGTATATATAATATTTTTTGACAAGTATTATTTTTTTTAGAATATTTATTTAATTTATCGACCCATTCCATTTTAAAATAATTATGATTAATCATTTTATTACTATCATAATATAATTTATCAAATCGATATATCCAATCAATATTAAAATTAGAATTACATAATAATATACTAAAATTTGTTTTTGAATTTATTTTATTAATATCAATTTCTGGATCTAATTCTATAAAATCTTTTTTTGTTATTTTTTTATTTTTATATAAATAATTATAATCCCATCGTTTATCTGGGTATTGTTTTTATCCATTCTACATTAAAATTATTACATTTAGATATTAAATCATAATTTAATATTTTATTATTAAATGTTTGAACCCA
>Ga0307983_1000635_pt1 | contig 17457 bp, 15 predicted proteins | sample OrgLakmetagen991_FD_201845 | JGI IMG/M metagenome (GOLD analysis project Ga0307983, IMG submission 201845) | Saline water microbial communities from Organic Lake, Antarctica - #991 | ecosystem: Environmental > Aquatic > Non-marine Saline and Alkaline > Saline | place: Antarctica: Organic Lake...
TAAGGATGGGAAATACGTCGGTAACGGTGTAATAGAAAAAGATATGTAGGTATTAAGATGCTATTAGAAAGGCCTCAAACGAATCCGTTTAATCGATAAGTTTGAGGCTTTTTTGTGGGGTAGCCTGCCATTTTATTGCTTTTCTTTGTAAAAATTAAAAAGAAAGAAATGGATTCCAAATTAGTAGTGTACAATACACTAACTCGACAAAAAGAGGCATTTAAACCAATTGATAAAGAGGTAGTTGGGATGTATGTTTGTGGGCCGACGGTTTATGGTAATGCACATTTGGGTCACGCCAAATCGTACGTTTCTTTTGATTTAATTTACAGATATTTAGTGCACATTTTTCCTAAAGTGAAGTATGTTCAGAATATAACAGACGTAGGCCATTTGACGGATGATGCCGATGAGGGAGACGATAAAATAGCCAAGCAATCTCGCTTGGAGAAAGTCGACCCTATGGCGGTGGTAGAACGATACATGTTCAACTATTTTAGAGACATGGACGTGTTAAATGTTAAACGTGCAGATATCTATCCTCGCCCTTCAGGACACATTCCAGAGCAAATTGAAATAATCGAAGATTTAATTGCTAAAGGCTTTGCATACGAAGTAAATGGATCGGTATATTTTGATGTTGCCAAATACGATGAGACGTTCGATTACGGTAAGCTTTCTGGAAGGTCAGTTGAAGAGATGATGGAAGGAGCAGCTAATCGAACTCTTTCAGCCCAATCGGATAAGAAAAACGGATTTGATTTTGCACTTTGGAAAAAAGCAGAACCCTCGCACTTGATGCAATGGAACTCTCCGTGGGGAAAAGGTTTTCCTGGCTGGCATATTGAGTGCACTGTAATGAGTCAGAAATACTTGGGAGATAATTTTGACATTCATGGAGGAGGATTAGAAAATCAATTTCCACACCACGAATGCGAAATTGCTCAAGCGGAAGCTCACACCGGGAAAGCATTTGCAAATTATTGGTTACACAACAACATGGTTACCATTAACGGGCAGAAGATGGGAAAGTCTTTAGGCAATGGAATTTTCTGTGCAGAACTTTTTACAGGAGATAATTTTCAATTGGAAAGGGCATATTCCCCAATGACCGTTCGGTTTTTTATTTTACAATCGCATTATCGGAGTACGTTAGATTTTTCCAATGCTGCTTTAGAAGCCGCTTCAAAAGGTTTTGATCGTTTACAAAAAGGATTAAAGAGAATTGAAGAATTGAAATCATCTGACAAATCAACTGTTGACATATCATCTTTAAAGGAGTCTCTTTATCATGCCATGAATGACGATTTTAATTCTCCGATAGCAATCTCAAAACTGTTTGATAGTTTAAAAATGGTTGCCGCTTTAGAAGCAGGAGAAGAAACCATTTCAGGGGAGGATTTAGTGAAGTTTGAAGAGCTATTTAAGGCCTTCTTTTTTGATATATTAGGTTTGTCTTTTGAGGAAAATGGTGGGGAGTCCAATGAGATAACGGACGAGCTGATGGAGCTGATTCTCGATTTTAGAAAAGCAGCTAAAGAGCAAAGAGATTGGGGAACAGCAGATAAGATTAGAGATAAATTGAAAAAATTAAATATTGGAATTAAAGACGGTAAGGATGGTGCGATTTGGGAATTTGAGAGTTAAAGCAATATTTCTTCTAGCGGTTATTTTTGCTTTTGCTTGTGGCGATGACAAGAAGCCTACTTCTAATCAAAAGGTAGAAGCACCGAAAAAGGCAGTTCGTCCAAACTTTAACGCAGATACCGCATATCATTTTATTCAAAAGCAAGTTGATTTTGGTCCGCGAGTGCCAAATACAGAAGCTCATGTTGCCGCAGGTAATTATTTGGCAGCACAACTAGGCAGATTTGGCTTTGACGTAATCGAACAGAAAGCACAAGTCGTTGCTTTTGACAAGACGAAGCTGAACATCAAGAATATTATTGGCGCCTACAAGCCAGAATTGAATAATCGTGTGCTACTTTTTGCACATTGGGATTCACGACCGAATGCAGACCAGGACGAAGATGAAGAGCGCAAGACGGAACCAATATTGGGAGCGAACGATGGAGCAAGTGGAGTGGGTGTTTTGTTAGAAATTGCCAGGCAAATTCAAAGCTATCAACCTAATATTGGGGTAGACATCATCTTTTTTGATGCCGAAGATTATGTAGATGACTCAGGAACAACCGAAGATTACTGCTTGGGAAGTCAATACTGGGCGAACAACATGCACAAGATAGGGTACAGCGCCAATTTTGGGATATTACTGGATATGGTTGGCGGCAAAGATGCGATGTTTGCTAAGGAGCATCACTCTATGACACATGCATCTGCTTATGTTCATCACGTTTGGAATATTGCAAATGATTTGGGGTATGATAATTATTTCAACAATCGCCCAACTCGACACGTTGGCATAGACGATCATGTTTATGTGAATACCATTGCTAAGATTCCCAGCATAGATATTATTCAATACGATCCCGAGACTCGTTCGTTTGCGCCGCATTGGCACACCCATGACGATGACATGGATGTAATTGACAAAGAAACGCTTAGAGCAGTTGGCGAAACGGTTTTAGCGACTGTTTTAATGGAGGCGAATTAGTTCTAATTTGATTCTTTTTTCCTTGGGGTTTTTCTTAAATTGAAGCCTGAATAAAATCTCACTTTTCATGTCAGAAGATAATAAAACACTTTGGTTGTTAGATGCATATGCTCTAATCTACAGAGCCCATTTTGCATTTAGCCAGAACCAAATGATCAATTCTAAGGGATTGAATACGTCAGCCATATATGGTTTTACTTCCACCTTGTTTGAAGTTTTAAGCACGCACAATCCAACGCATATTGCGGTGGTCTTTGATACTAGTGCTCCAACTGCTAGGCATATAGAGTTTCCTGCTTATAAAGCCAACCGAGAAGAAACTCCAGACGATATAAAGTTGGCTGTTCCCTACATCAAAAAAATTATTAAAGGATTTAACATCCCTACTCTATATTCCGATGGTTTCGAGGCGGATGATGTAATCGGAACACTAGCTAAAAAAGCAGAGAAGGAAGGGTATAAAACATATATGATGACTCCCGACAAGGACTTTGGACAATTGGTGAGTGAGAATATATTCATGTACAAGCCTGCAAGAATGGGCAACAAAGCGGAGGTTTGGGGAATTGAAGAAGTTTGCAAGCGATTTGAGATTACAGACCCACTTCAAGTTATTGACTATTTAGGAATGTGTGGAGACGCGGTGGATAACATACCTGGAATTCCTGGAGTAGGAGATAAAACAGCAAAAAAGTTTTTAAAGCAATACGGAAGTATTGAGGGTTTGCTTGCAAATACAGCAGACTTAAAAGGGAAGATGAAAGAAAAGGTAGAAGCTTCTACGGAAATCGCTCTACTTTCAAAAAAATTAGCAACAATCATAATAGATGTACCGATCGAGTTCGACCCAAAGGACTTACAGCGTGACCCGTTAAACAAGAAAGAGCTAGAGCAACTATTTGCAGAAGTAGAATTTAGAACGTTGAGTAAGCGAATTCTGGGCGAAGAGGTGAGCATCGCACCCTCGAATGAAGGACAAATGGATTTGTTTAGTGCAGGGGCTAATACAGCAAGTGAAGAGAAGGACGAGGCAACCACACAAGAACCAAAAGAGTATAAAACTTTAGATAACACAGAGCACAAATACCACTTAGTAAACTCGGAGAAAGAGCTTAAAAAACTGATGACGCTTTTAAAGGAAGCAAAGTCCTATTGTTTCGATACGGAAACGACTAGCGTTGATTCGATGATTGCAGAGTTGGTTGGCTTGGCTTTTTCGGTAAAGGCAAGTGAGGCTTATTATGTGCCTATTTCGGCGAACAGAGAAGAAGCCACTAAACAAGTAGAACAGTTTAAGGTGATTTTTGAAGATACCTCAAAAGAGGTGATTGCACAGAACTTAAAGTACGATTTAACCGTGCTGAAAAATTACGGCATCCAATTGCAAGGAGTCTTTTTTGATACCATGATAGCTCATTATCTTTTAGAGCCAGATCAAAAGCACGGCATGGATATTTTAGCAGAAACGTACTTGGCATACAAACCTCAATCCATTGAAGAGTTGATTGGGAAAAAGGGCAAAAATCAAGGCAGTATGCGAGATGTTGAGGTTGAAAAGGTGACAGAGTATGCAGGGGAAGATGCAGATATCACCTTTCAACTAAAGCAAGTTTTTGAGAAAGAGTTGGGCAATGGGGAAATTAGAAAACTATTTGACCAAGTAGAAATGCCATTAATTCCTGTTTTAGCAGCCATGGAGTTTGAAGGAATCAACTTGGACTGTGAAACACTTGCGCAGTTTTCTAAAGAGTTAGAAGTGTCTTTATCGGAATTGACCAAAGAGATAACGGAATTAGCCACTACTGAGTTTAACATTGACTCTCCAAAGCAGCTAGGACAAGTTCTTTTCGAGGTATTAAAAATTGACGATAAGGCGAAGAAGACAAAAACAGGGCAGTATTCCACTTCTGAAGAAACGCTAGCCAAATTAACAGAAAAGCACGAAATTGTCCCAAAAGTTTTAGAATATAGGTCGTTGAAAAAGTTAAAATCTACTTACGTGGATAGCTTACCTGATTTAGTGAATCCTAAAACTGGTCACATTCATACCAATTACATGCAAACGGTTGCAGCTACCGGACGTCTAAGCTCCAACAGCCCAAACCTGCAAAACATCCCAATCCGAACAGAAAAGGGCAGAGAGATTAGGAAAGCGTTCATCCCAAGAAGTAAAGACTACCAGATTTTAGCAGCGGATTACTCGCAGATTGAATTGAGAATAATTGCTGCCTTAAGCGGCGATGAAGGAATGATTGAGGCCTTTAAAAATGGAATAGACATTCATTCAGTAACGGCCTCTAAAGTATTTGATGTGCCTTTGGAAGAAGTAGATCGAGATATGCGGAGCAAGGCCAAAACGGTAAATTTTGGAATTATTTATGGAATATCCGCTTTTGGACTTTCACAACGAATAAATATTCCAAGAAAGGAGGCCAAAGTGATTATTGACAATTATTTTGAAAAGTACCCAGGGATTAAAACTTACATGGATAAAAGTATAGCATTCGCCAAAGAGCACGGCTATGTTGAAACCATCATGAAGAGGAGAAGGTATTTGAAGGATATTAATGGGAAGAACGCCATTATGCGCGGCTTTGCAGAGCGGAATGCCATCAATGCTCCAATTCAAGGCTCTGCCGCTGACGTGATTAAGCTAGCTATGATTAATTTGCAAAGTGAATTACTACAAAAGGATTTTAAATCTAAACTATTGTTGCAGGTGCATGATGAATTGGTGTTTGATGTGCACAAAGATGAGGTAGAGATAATAAAACCTCTAATTAAAGAAAAAATGGAGAATGCGGTAGAACTTATTGTTCCACTAATCGTAGAAATGGATATTGCTTCGAATTGGTTAGAAGCGCACTAAGAATTTAAAATGTTAAAACATGAATAAATACATATTAAATACCTCGTTCCTTGCGCTATCATCAGGGCTACTGTTAAGTTCTTGTATTTCGGAGAACAACAAGGAACGATCAGTTCAAAGCGTAAACACAGAGATAGTTGCAGACGATGAAAACCAGTTAGAGGAAGAAAGGATTAAGAAAATATTTTATACCCTGCCCTCCCCATTGGAGATTACTAAGATGTTTAAAAAAGAAGGAATAGAATACAACGGAGAGATTTTGCATTCGACAGCGGACAGAAGAAAGTACTCAAATAAGTTAAGTAAATCGTTGAACTTGGGTGTTTACGGAGCAGATCTAAGTTATTCGGGATTGTTTGCCATGTATGAACCTGCTATTCAATATTTAGCTGCATCTCAAGTGTTGGCCGAAGATCTTGGTATCGGAACTACATTCCAAAGCGAGTTCATTGTTCGCTTAGAACAACATGCTGGTAACAAGGACACCTTACTGAAGGTAGTCACAGATTTCTTTTTAAAGAATGATCAGGATTTGAGAGAAAATAATCAGCAGGATATATCAAGCTACGTATTGACCGGTGGCTGGGTAGAAGGTATGTATTTAGGTACAAATATTTTGAGTGAGAGAGCTCAAGCCTCTGGTGTTCGCAACATAGTTGTCAACCAAGGAGAAGCTTTGCACAACATTGTTGTTATTTTTCAAAATACAAATGCGACAGAAACATCAGATAAGATTTTAAAGATGTTAGGGGATCTTGAAAGTATTTACAATGAAGTTGAAGGGGATATGAACCAAGAGCAGTTCTCTAGGATTAGAACAAAAATTGAGGAGACGAGAAGTTTTATTATTAATCTTTAGATTACAAATTGATTAAACATAAAAAAGTCCAACGATATAATATCATTGGACTTTTTTATGTTCTGCTCTATTGACTTATTGAACTATAATCTTTCTCGTTATTTGCTGACTTCCTGTTTTGAGAGTCACAAAGTAAACTCCTGAAGAAAGGTCTCCTGTATTTACTTGGAAACTGTAAGGCTCATTGTTAAGAGAACCATTGTATATTTCTTTTATTTGCTGACCGACCATGTTAGTTACGAATAACCTTGCGTTGTCGGCTGCCTGGTCTACGATAAAGTTAATATTCAGTTTGTTATCGGCTACAGGATTCGGAAACGTAGAAAAGCTATTTTCCAGTAATTCATTGTCGTTAATACCTACAGAAGATGCTCCATCTACTCTAAAGTCATCAATGTAGATGTTATTACCACCACCAGACTTAAATTCAAACCTGAAAATAGCGTTATTACTTGCTCTCATAGCTGATGTCGTCGTGATAAAGACGGTTTTCCAATCTGCAGCGGAAGAAGGGATAAAGTAGGCATTGTTAAGTGTTCCCGTATTAAGAGCGGAAGATGCAGGTAGAACGCCTCTAGTAGTCCAACTTACACCACAGTCAGTAGAAATAGCACACCACAATTGATCACTAGAACCGGTTTGGTTCTTGAAGGCTACTTCAAATGCAAAGCGCGGATTGACTACTTGTGTTAAATCTATTGGTGGAGAAATTAAAAAGTCTGATTCCGATGTAGAATTGGTATTCGTGTAATTAGGAATAAAAACCGAGGTGTTTCCTGTAAAAGAACCCGTTTGTGTTCTAGTCCATTTTTCGTTTCCAGTAGGGTCTAAAATAATCCACTCGTTGTTAAATCCACTAAAGGACTCAAATCCGTCACTGTATCCAAATCCTGCATACGCATTTGCAGGATCTTTTACGTTAACGAAATCCTGTAAAACTAGCGTGTCCGAACCTCCATTGTTGGTAACGATTAACGTTACGTCATGCTTCCCTGCAGTATTGTATGTAACAGTAGGGTTTGCAGCCGTTGAGGACGATGGAGTTGCTCCGGGGAAAGACCAATTGTGACCGGTTAAGGTATCGCCTTGATAAGAATCTTCACTAAAAGATAATTGGCCACCAACACAAACTAATTTTTGTTGTGTGTCAATAATGTACGCTTTCGGTGGGCAATTTTGAACTACGTAGCCATTATTCGTTCCAGTTGCTACCAAATTCCCATTGGTCCTTAAGTTGTTTACGTGAGTGTAAATGCTAAATGCAGCTTGCATTCTAGCTTTTTGGCCGTTGGTAAATAGCGTTTGACAATCGTCGTAACTCATGTAGTTTTCCAATTGATCAGGAACGTTACCACTGTATGGGTTTGGATTTTGTGTGCTACCGCCGGTTGCGTCATTAGAACAGGTGTTGTTACTGTAATTACAACCAAAGGTTTGACCTGATGTCGGTGGAGTATCGCAAACGAAATCTCCACTTCCGTTACAACTTGTGCCACAGCTGCCTTGAAATGGGTGAAATAATCCAAAGCAGTGACCTACTTCATGCGTTGCCGTTCTTCCGCCGGTCCCACTGGCAGACCCAATATCTCCCCATTGGTCGTTTCTACAAACAAGTCCGTACGTACTTAGATTTCCTGAATTTGGAAATTGAGCGTACCCTAAGGTAGTTCCGTTTCCACTACCTCTAATGGAGTTTACTAACCAAACGTTTAAGTACTGATTCGAAGGCCAATAAGAAAGGGCTTTGACTTCATTTCGATTGTCGTAAGTAAGGTAAGAATTAATTCTATTAATACCCTCAGTGCAATTACCACTTGGATCAATTCTAGCTAATTTGAATTCAATTTGAACATCCGCTGCTATACTTCTGAATATTGTTCTTGTACTAGTTGTGTCTGCGTTTAACTTTTGAAAATCTTCATTTAATACTCGAATACCGTCTTCTACTTGTTGTTTTGTGATATTACCAAGCCCATTGTAATGAAGAACGTGAACAACAACAGGAACTGTTATGGTTGGAGCTTTATTAGTCTGACCACCTTTAACGGCAGAGAGTTGAGAAATTTCAGATAGTTGTATTTGATCCGCCCAGAATGTTTGTTCAACTCCAGGGTTGGCATTGAAGTATTCTTGTAACATCTCATCCGTAGCGCACCACTCGTTTTGTGCTATTAAACCCAAGTTCGTTAGGACCAGAAATGAGACTAGTAATAGATTTTTCATATATCGTAATTGTTTATTTTAATGAATTCTTGCTAACAAATTTAATCAAATACTAGTTTGTAGCTTTGAAATAGAGATAAATAGCTTGATTTAACAAATTTAATATCTCTTATTCACCACTAAAAGGCAACAAACAAGTCCTATAAGTTGTTCAAATTACGACTGTTTCAATGCTAACTCTAAGTCTTCTTGTAAATCCTTAACATCTTCGATTCCGACGCTCAAACGTATTAATGAATCTACAATCCCTAACTTTTCCCTTTCTGATTTAGGAATGGAAGCATGGGTCATGGTTGCAGGGTGACAAGTTAAACTCTCCACGCCACCAAGCGATTCAGCAAGCGTAAATACCTTAAGAGTGGACATTACTTTAAAAGCGGCTTCTTTTTTATTTCCTTTAAGGGAAAATGAAATCATTCCACCAAAATCTTTCATCTGTTTTTTAGCAATGTCGTGATTCGGATGGTCTTCGAAACCGGGCCAATATACTTGATCTACCTTAGGATGACTTCGCAAGTAATGAGCTATTACTTTTCCATTTTCACAGTGTCGCTGCATTCTCAAGTGCAACGTTTTAATTCCTCTCAGGGCTAAAAAACTGTCTTGTGGACCGCAAATAGCGCCGCTGCTGTTTTGAATAAAGTATAACCGTTTTGCCAAGTCATCGTCCTTGCAAACTAGGCCACCCATTATTACATCGGAATGACCTGCAATGTATTTGGTAATGGAATGCATTACTATATCGGCACCTAAATCCAAAGGGTTTTGCAGATAGGGCGTAGCAAATGTGTTATCTACTGCACAAAGTAGGTTGTGTTTTTTTGCTATTGCTGCGACCTCTTTTATGTCAATGATGTTCATCATTGGATTAGTTGGAGTTTCTACCCAAATTAGCTTGGTATTCTCTGAAATGGCTGGTTCTACAGAAGATGCGTCTCCCATCGGTACAAACTTGAATTGAATTCCGTAAGGTTCAAAAACTTGCGTGAATAACCGGTAAGAACCACCATATAAATCATCGGTAGAAATAACTTCATCCCCTGGCTTTAATAATTTTAAAATAGCGTCGATGGCTGCGAGACCACTACCAAAGCATAACCCATATTTGCCATTTTCCAGAGCGGCTAGATTATCCTCCAGCGCTTTTCTAGTCGGGTTGCTCGTTCTAGAATAGGCAAAGCCTTTGTGCTCGCCAGGTGTTTTTTGGTGAAAGGTAGACGTTTGATAAATAGGTGTCATGACCGCTCCGGTAGCTGTATCCGGTTTTAACCCTGCGTGAATAACCTTCGTGCCAAACCTCATTTTTTTGTTCTCCATTCTGATTTCAATATTGTGCCTTGCTAAGTTAAACAAGGAAGCTTTGAATAACCTCGAATTATACTTTTTTAGCAGAATGGGTTCTCTTCACCCATCTTGGCAAAATAATGGCTCCAATAAACAAGTAAGGATAATAGCTAATCAATCGCCAAATGAATGCTAAGGTCCCCACAAAACCTAATGGAATAAAAACCTTCAAAAATCCATCGAAAGCAAACTCTGCAACTCCCACCCCTCCAGGAGTTGGGCTTATGAGTAGAATCACCCACATTACCAATTGCCGAGCATAAATGAGCAAGTGACTATCCACAGAAACAAATGCCAGAATAATAAAATTAACGACCCAAAAGCGAGCGGTCCACGATAGGAATGTTGCGCCAAAAGCTTTTAGCCAAAAGGAGAGAGGTTTATGCCTCAACTCTTTAGAGGTAAGCATGATTTCATCTCCTGTTTCTCCGGCTTGCACCCTCCATTTTTTTAAAAACGGAAGACTAAAAACTTTTAAGAGAAGCCATTTGAAACCGCGAGGGCGAAAAAATATGGCGTAACAAATAAAGGAGGTTAAAAATAGAATGAATCCGTATCCTAGCACAAATACATCTTTGGTTCCCCAAATTCCTCCCAAAATTTCAGTTTGTAATCCTTCTGGGAAAAGCTGTGAAACACCAACTATGGCTATAATGGTTGGCACCATGATAATATAAAACAGTTCGTCCAAGAAAGCAGAAGAGAGAACAACGGCCGTGCTTCGGCCCAATCCAACACCTTCTTTGTTTACGATATAAATGGCAACTCCTGAGCCTCCAACAACAGAAGGGGTAATGGCAGATGCAAACTCCCAAAGCATAATCGTGTCAAAACTATTTCTCCAAGAAATTTTATTGTCAGTTAGAACACGAATGCGAACCATGTAGGCAAAGTCTCTTAAGGCAATCATCAGCACCGCTATTGAAATCCATAATGTTGCAGTCCACGACCAACTTAGATTTTCAAAGTTTTTAGGATCGTATTCTTGGTACATGAGATAACTCGCCACCGCCAATCCAATGAAAATGGTTGCCCAGATTCTTGTTGGAGAAAATAGTTGAAGTGCTTTCGGATTTTGGCTCATTGCGGAGAGAATTCCCTTTATTTTTGTACTCTAAATTTTTATCATGAAAAAGGCATATTACTTATCTACCTGTACCACATGTCAAAAGATTTTGGCTCAAATTGATGCTCCTGAATCTTTTCAAATGCAAGATATTAAAACTACTCCAATTACTTTGAGCCAATTGGAAGAAATGAAGAATTTGGCAGGTAGTTATGAATCGCTTTTTAGCAGAAGAGCTATGAAGTATAGAAGTATGGGTTTGAATGAACAAGAGTTATCAGAGGAGGACTATAAAAAATGGATTTTGGAAGAGTACACTTTTCTGAAAAGGCCTGTATTCGTCGTGGATGAAAAAATCTTCGTTGGCAATTCCAAAAAGGTAGTAGAATCATTTCTAGCAGCTATTCAATAGGTGTTAGGAAAAAAGTTTTGGGCACATGCCGCCATACTCGGCGCTAACATCATTTATGGGTTAAATTACTCCATTGCAAAGGATGTAATGCCCGAATTTATTCAGCCATTCGGATTTATATTTTGTCGAGTTTCAGGAGCATTGCTGCTGTTTTGGATGTTCTCGCAGTTTGCTGTGAAGGAAAAGGTCGCACAAAAAGATTTAGCTTTATTGGCCGTTTGTGGCGGGTTTGGTGTAGCGGCAAATCAGCTCATGTTTTTTTATGGCCTGAACTTAACAAGCCCCATTAATGCTGCCATTATATTAACATGTAATCCAATTTTAGTGCTCATTATTTCCGCTGTGGTGATCAAAGAAAGAATTACTTCTAGAAAAATAATAGGTATTGGGTTGGGTTTAACGGGAGCAGCCGGGTTAATTCTTTTTAACGGGGCAGCCTCGCTAAGTTCCGACGGATTTATAGGAGACTTGTTTGTTTTTTTAAACGCTACCTCTTATGCGATTTACTTGGTCTTGGTAAAACCACTAATGAAGAAATACAAGCCGATGACCGTCATAAAATGGGTCTTTTTCTTTGGTTTTATTTATGTTTTACCCTTTGGCTGGAACCAGTTTCACGAAATTGATTGGTCTGGATTTACGCCTAATATTTGGGGTGCATTTGTTTTTGTAGTGGTAGGAACTACCTTTTTAGCGTACCTATTTAACATCTTCGGATTGAGAGAACTTAGTCCATCGGTGGTAAGTATTTATATTTACTCCCAACCTTTGATTGCAAGTATAATGGCCATTGCCTTGCAGAAAGATGAACTCAGCTATGAGAAAATTATCGCTGCTCTCTTTATCTTTTCAGGAGTATACTTGGTGAGCACAAAAAAATCAGCTAAAAAGATCGCTTAGTCGCATGTCTTCATCCATGTGAAGCACTTTAATGCCTAAAGCCTCTGCTCCACGCAAGTGCTTTTCAGTATCGTCAATAAATAGAGTTTCTTCCGCTTTTAAATTGTTGGACTCCAATACAAACTTGAACGTATCCTCGTCTGGTTTACGTTTGCCTATTTCATGCGAATAGTAAACTTTCTCGAAAAAACCATTTAAATTGGAAAGCCCTTTGGTTGATTTTAACTGCTTATGAATAAAATCTATATGTAGCTTGTTGGTGTTACTGAGACAGAACGTGCGGTACTTTTCCTTTGTTTTCGTAAGAATCTTATAGTTCTCTTCAGGAATATCTAAAAGCATAGCATTCCAAGCATTCTTTACCTCGTCAAGGCTAATGTTTTCGTCATAGCTTGCTAACTCGTTCAGAAAAGTTTGGGTGGAAATATTACCGGTTTCGTATTTTTTGAAAACCTTTCGTTCCTTTAAATCGGCCATTACAGATTTGTAATCAGGGCCGTACAAGAATTTAAAGTCCTGTTTTGTTGCTTCGGCATCTAAATCTATAATTACATTTCCTAGGTCGAAAATGATGTTTTTGATACCTTCTATGTTTTTTAACGTCATGTCAATGTTTGGCTGAAAATTAAAAGCCTTTATTAATGTTGTAAGATTAAAGTATTTTCTGATACAAATTGTTCAATCGTTTTGAAAAAGTCAATTATTTCTTTTTCTGTATTGTCTGAGTTGATGGTGACCAAGCGAATAAAGTGTTGGTCTTTAAAACTGCCATGACTTACCATCAGTTTGGAGTGCATGTAAAGTTCTTTACTTAATATTTTTGCTGGTATGTTTTTGTAATTGAAACAAATAGAAATGGAATCGTCAAAGCTGTAAAGCGTGTAGTCCTTATTGGAACGGATGTAGGTTCTAGCTATTTCTGCTAATTCAAATTGATGGTTCACTAATGTTTCTAACCCCTTCGTACCAATCGACTTCCACAAGGTCCATAATTTGAGTGCGTCATTTCTCCTTCCACATTGAAAGGAAGATTTACCGGGATTAAAATCTTCTTTTTCCGATTGAAATAAATAACTCGCATCGCTAGAGAAGGATTCGAACAATTGTTGTTTGTGTGGGGTGACAAAAACCGAGCAAGTCAGTGGAGTACCCAACATTTTATGTGCGCTTAAACTAAAGGAATCGGAATGTTCTACACCTTTTAAAAAGTGCTTGTACTTTTCGCTAAATATAACCGAACCGCAATAAGCGCCATCAACGTGCAACCACAATTGGTGTTTTTTACAAATTTTTGAAGCTTCCGCAATGGAGTCAAAGGCTCCTAGAACGGTGGTTCCGGAAGTTACATTAACAAAGAATGGAAGCTTATCGTTTTCTAGGTCTTCCAAAATGGCAGCTTCTAAAAGATCCATTTTCATTTCACCCAAATCGTTGGTAGGAATAAAGCGAACTTGTTTTTTGCCAATGCCCATGAGGCTTGCATTTTTGGCAACCGAGTAATGCGAAGCTTCAGAAGTATACAACATCATTTGATGTGTTACCCCATCCTGTGTGGAATTGCTTTTAGCGTCTCGCCCTAAAACCATTGCCATGAAGTTACTCATGGAACCACCAGAAGCGATGGTTCCGCTAGCTTCTTTAGAATATCCTAACATTTTAGCAAGCGTATGGACGATTTCCCGCTCCACACCCACCATCGGTCCTGCTACTTTGTAAGTGTACATGCTATTGTTGAGCACACTAGCTACAAGGTCGCCCAGTAATGCACGACTTCTTCTGCCGCCCACCAATTGATTAAAAAAAGAGCTGCTAGCTGTTTTGGGAGTCTTTTTTACGAGAGTTTGGAAGGCATTGTAAAAAGCTTCATCCGATATTGGATCGTCTTGAAGCGTCAAATCGACGGCATCAGAAAGTTCCTCTACCGAAACAGGTGTTGCAACCGGATGATCTCTCTCTTCGGTTAAAATAAGTTGAACAATTTCTTGAAACTGTTGGAGGTCCTTCGGATCCATGAATAGGAATTACGATCTTAATTTACGTGTACAAAGGTCGTATTCTTGATTGTACATAACTTCACTTTTTTATGAAACAAAAGAATTTATTGCGAAAAGTTTATTGGTAAAAATGCGTGATTCAAAAAGGACAAAAGTAAAAATCAACTACAATGCAAAGAGGGGAATAGAAAGTTTGTTGGATTATATGGTCATCGGATGTTATTTAATCGATTTTAGAAAAGACTAGTAATAATGTGCGGCACCTATCTACTCAAAGCTGGTTTAAGTTCGCTTACCATTCTAGTTGTTCTTGGTCGCAGTAAAAGTGACTTATTAAAGGATAGCTGCATGTTGCTGTGAGTCATGGTATTAAAACAGTAAGAAATTTGTTTTATGAATTTAAACCGTATTAAAAAACGGGAAGTCTGCAGAGCGCTAGGTCCTATTCAAAAACATCTAAGAGAAAAATCTGTTAGAGAGAGCTATGTCATTAAAAGCAAAGAGCGTTCTAACTAACATTTTTAATTATTTTCTGTCGGAAAAAACGGAAGGAAAAACAGAACGTGTAATCCTGTTTGTAGCTCTAATAAGTTTCTTTGTTCATCTATCGGTAATCTATTTATTAAAGTTTGACTTAATCAGTGCTCCGGTTAATTCCGAATTGTTTCAAAATCCGATTTCGGCGATTTATACTCCTTTTTCTTTTATTCTTATTTACGAGGTGTACCTCTTAATTTATTACTTACCAAGATCTTTTACAACCTACATCACCAAGCAATACGAAATTATTACCTTAATCATTATTCGTAAACTATTCAAAGATTTATCTGCCTTAGAACTCACGTCTAATTGGTTTGAGATTAAAGGAGACCTCCAATTCACTTACGATATTGTAGCTTCCATTCTACTTTTCTACTTGATCTATCTTTTTCAGAAGCAAGGACAAAAGAAATTGATGCGAGACGATAAATTCAAATCTACCATCAAAGGGTTTGTAAACAAGAAAAAGGTATTGGCCTTGGCGTTAATCCCTTTATTTTTAGGAATGGCAATTTTCACTTTTGTGGATTGGTTAACAGGAATTCAAACTTCTTCCGGCAGCTTGGAACCGTTTAAGAGCATCAACGATTTGTTCTTTGATGAGTTTTTTACCATCCTGATTTTAGTCGATGTGGTGTTGCTTTTAATCTCTTTCTTTTATACCAATAAGTTTCACAAAATTATTCGAAACTCTGGTTTTGTTATTTCCACCATCTTAATTCGCATGTCATTTGGCGTAAGTGGATTGATTAGCACCGTTCTTATTGTTTCGGCTGTTTTATTTGGACTCGCAATACTTGCCATTCACAACAAATACGAGGCGAATAATTCGTTAAAAGGTTCGGAGTAGCTTAAAAGTCAGGGTTTTGGGTGGCATTATAATCAATAAAGTTTATAATGCATTTAAAATTCAATTAAGTTCCTGCCCATCAACTTTCATCTTGTTCAACTGATCCAACAATAAGAATTCCAAATTAGCTTATAGAAAGTAATGGATGCTTTACTTATCTCGTGAAATATAGCGGAGGGATTTTTGATAAACGTTTATTACTAATTTACTTCCCCTTCGAAGTAATCGTTCAAATCAAGAACAATAGAAGCCATGGCATTTTTGAAATTATTGGAAGTGGCTTCTGCCATGCTGGTTGCAAAACCTTGAATTAACTCTTTTTTATTTTTATACCCTTTTTTTAATTGTTCAGTTTTTTTTTCGAACTTAAAGGTTTTCTCGCGAACTGATTTTCCGTTCTTTTTAAGCACATAGCTGATGGCTAATTCTGTCTCAGCTGGACCAGCATAATCCCCAAAAGAATAGAAGTAGAAAGCAACCAAGAATACATAAAACCCCTGACTATAATAAGGTCCTTTTGCCTCTAACTTATCAATTGAAAATTCTAGTTGATAATCACTAGCAATGCTATCGATGTTAAAAACTCCAGATCGATTACTTTCACGAAGAAGGTTATCTTGAAGAGCAGTTGTCCAATCGTTTTCAAACATGGATGCACCGAGATAACACATCTTTCGAGATTCCCATACATTCACTGCGAGAAGTGGAACAATCCAACCCGTTTCTTTTATGGCTAGGGCTTCGTTTCTAACAGAAGTATCAATCTTAATGGAAGTTATAGACACACGGTGACCCGAGTTTTTGATTGACGGAGGAGAATCCATTAAGTAGGTAATAGATTGCTTGTTATAATTTAAATGTTCTTGTACCTTTTTCGTAGAAGTACAGCTGCTAATTGCCAATGAAGAGAGAAGCATTAGGCTTAATTTAAATAGTTTCATTCTTATTTTTTATAGGCAATATATTTAACTCTATTCTTTACTATTTCTTCTTGTAACTTACCGCTAGAGGCGTCTAATGCTTTCTGGTAGGCTTCGATCAATTCAGTTTTTAAAGAATACCCTTTCTGTTCATAGAGGCAATCAGCCAAAAGAAGATACTTGTAATACTTCAAATAATCCTCATTGTACTGGTTTAACTCCTTTTCGGCTTTAGAATACAACCCTCTCATAAAATAATCTAAGCCCACATAAAAGTGATGAATGTTAAGTTGATTATTATGTTGTTGAAGAAAATTTGCGAGGCGGGAATACTTCTTTTTCTTGACTAAATAGACAAAAAAAGAGGTTTTAGTCGATTCGTTTTTTTCTAAATGTGGATTGTCACTAGGTTTTCTAATACTAGAAAAAACAATGCTCCTTTTTAGAATCTCTTTGTCTCCTTTTAAAGAAAGCTTTACATATTTACCTTCATTTATCAGGAGATAATAATCTTTAAAATCAGTTGAGGTTAGCAACAGTAAAAATAAAATAAAGGAAAAAACTTTTAATAAATTGGTCAAAAGAAGCTTATCGGGAGTTGATTGTAAGAAGTAAAAGACTTATTGATGGATTAATTATTTAACGTGCAAGTTACTAATGTAAGTTTAATCGTTTATGGCCGATTTGCTTTTTTAAAAAGTTCATTTACCCTCTTAGCATATAGAATGAACAAGCCCCCCAACCTTTTAGATTGAGTCTTTTTGTGCTCCGATGGCTATCGGAGTGATGGGCTCGAACCATCGACCACCTGTTCCGATAGCTATCGGAAGAGTCAGGTGTACGTCGTTCTTTGAAAGAGTTTTTTT
>Ga0307983_1000636_pt1 | contig 17447 bp, 17 predicted proteins | sample OrgLakmetagen991_FD_201845 | JGI IMG/M metagenome (GOLD analysis project Ga0307983, IMG submission 201845) | Saline water microbial communities from Organic Lake, Antarctica - #991 | ecosystem: Environmental > Aquatic > Non-marine Saline and Alkaline > Saline | place: Antarctica: Organic Lake...
ATAAAGGAATAAGTATACGCCTCATTGGTGTTAAATCTGACTTAAAAGTTGATCAGCAAATAAATCATGGTCAAAATATAGGAGTTGCTACAGGTGCAAATAAAAGCTTTAAATCAGTAACTCCGTATATTCATTTAGAAATCTATATTCAAAACAAAAGAGTAAATTCCATAAAACTTGTAAAGATGAGGTGGCCAAAAAAGTCTTTCGTTAACGCAGGTGAAAAATACATTGATAAGCAGTGGAATGTATTGAAGCAATTAGATAGTGGTATCTTTGAAAGTTTTGAATCAAAAAAAATATTTATAAAAGATTTTTAAGCACTCCAGTTTGGGAGTCATTTGGATTTGAACCTTATCATCGATATGCTGACTTCTTAGCCAAAAACAAAAAGTTTAAAGAAGCTGTCGCTATTCAAGAAATACTCGTAAGTTTTTTGGAGATGGAACTAACTTGCGCTCAAAATAAAATGCCATCTGTGAGATTTGGTACAATTGCAGCATGTAGAAGTGCTATAAGTGTTCCTATTTTACTTTCTAAAATGTAAGAAAATTTGAATCAGTATCAGTCTAAAAAACAATCTCTTTTTAATTATTAAAGAGTAAACCAGTGCTTTAATAAATTTTGAAAATGGGTCTCTAACTAATCACTATTTAGCTTCATATTTTACGATTTTTACATTATTGCATCTCTTAGTGACCAAAATAATAAATCGACTATAATTTTGACACCCGTAGTAATTATTTCAATCTATGAGCTTGTAGTTCAAATACTTGATATAATCTTTAAATGAAATCTTTATTAATGATTATTATTTCTTCAATTCTCTCTAGCTCTCTATATGCGGATGGGACTCATTTATTTAATCAAAAATATCTACCAAGTGAGACTCAAGTTGAAGTAACTTTAAAGAATGTAGAGCTTGCTCCACACTTAAATGATTATAACCTTTTCTTCTTAGGTGATAATGATTTTGAAATGATTATTATGTTGAATGGACATGGGAGACTTCTCGAGTTTCCACTTAAAGCCAACAATAGAAATAGTTTAAAGAAGAAAAACTTGTTTCTTGATTTTAAGGTGAAAACTAAAGATCTAAACTACGCAATTGATACACGAAGAAGTTATGATGCACTCTCTGATGATGAAAAAAAATATATTAGAAGAGCTAAGCTTGGGCAGTTATGTTTACTTGATGACTCACTAATGAGTCCTGGATTTATAACAACAAGTTACTACGGATGTTTTGATTTAGCATATGTTGTTCAAAAAATGATTAGCAATAAGGTAACTTCGAAAAAAATAGCAATCGTTCATGATACAAATTTTCCAGTTTCAAATGATCCTAAAAAAGCGAAGCTATTTAAATCTTGGTACACGGTTAAAATACTAAAATAATAAACACCATCCACTCACAGATAGGTCTGAAGTATTATAAAAATATCTTTTATTTTCCTAGTTTTTCATAAACTGAGACATAATCTTTGAAAAATCACTCATAACATTCCTTTTGACTCATGTCGGCACTACTTTTTGTCGATAGGAAGTCATGAGTAAAAATAAAAAGTACATTTTCTTATTCATATTCTTTACTGGAGTCATTTGGTTTTCTTTTAGACCAGGTGACGAGAGTTCAAAAAATTCGATTACAAAAGTAAAAACTGAACAAATTGATCGAACAGTGAGCTCTATACCTGTAAAAGTCAAAAAAAATACTTCTAATAGAGTTGTTAAGAAACTATTGCCAACTGTGCCTATTTCTAGATTTAAAAATGAACAAAAACTTATTCATAGACGAATTCCGTCGAGTTCTAAGCTAAAAAAAATTAAAATGAATTCATCAGTATCCATTGGTGATCATATTTTGTTAGAGGATTACTTTGCTGTTATTGACTCAAAAGATAACAGAGAAAGATTTCCAAAGTTTGAATCAAAATTAGGATATCTAATTGTAAGAGGGGAACTAAAACCTGCAGACTCACTGGCCGTAACTCAAAATAAAGATTCTGGAGCACTGGGTATTATGACAGGTGTTCTTACTGTAAAACTATACGATTTCGCTCAGTACCATAATACAATTGAGCACTCTAATTTTTCGATCTCTAACGTTTATGACGATATTAAGGTTGTTCATTATAAAATTGACTCTAGCGAGCTTGCGATCTCAACCTATGAAGGTCTAAAAAGTCATCCAAATGTGCAAAGAGTGAGTTTAGAGATTCTAGAGTATTCTCGTTTCCATAGATAATTGGCGTTTTTAAAATACCTATCTATTGCTCTTCTTTTTAAACCTTTTTTTGCTGTGTAAGTATATGTAATTATTGACTTTATTTAAGTTGTATTTGTCCTCAAGTTTCACTCCATTTATGACGTAAAATAGTTAAAGGAAAAGGATTTGCTTTGACGATTTTGTCACTATTATTCATTACTCTATTTGCATCTTGTATCAGTCAAACTGATAGCGGAAGTAAACTTTCAGATTTTGAAAAGAATCCAGATTCTTATACTCCTACTGCTTCAATAATTTATTCGGCAGATTATGTTATCAACGAATATCAACAACACCTCATTCCTTCAGCTGAATCAATTATAGGACAAACCCTTCCTCCAAACCCAAGATTTAGAAAAGTATCAGGGCCAGATTGGTTAACTGTAGATTTAAACACGGGTGAAATAGAAATCGAGAGTCTTTCCAATCAAGCACCTGTAACTTTTAAAGTAGAAGCATTCGACTCTTCAAACTCAACAACAGTAGTTCAAAGCTCATTAAAAACAATTGCTGTTAATGGAGATCCACTTCGTTACCAACAGTGGCATATTCAAAATGATGGGTTTATAAAAACTTATTCACTTAGTGACGGTGAAGCTGGTGTTGATTTAAATCTTGCTGATGTTTACAAAGCTGGGATAACTGGAAGTGGAGTTAGAATTGCTGTTAGTGACAGCGGTGGTGAAATTAATCACGATGACTTTGTAGGAAACGTTCTTCAAGGTGTTCACAGAGACTATACATTAAATTCACCATATATTGGAAAGCCTACTCCAACTAATGCACATGGAACCGCCGTAGGTGGAATTATCGCTGCAAGAGGATGGAATAATAAAGGCGGAACGGGGATTGCTCCTTTTGGTAAGTTGGGATTTTTTCAATTTCTAAAGTCGAGTCAGTCGGCATCAATCCTAATTGACCAAGCAAGTGGTGACTTTGATATATTTAATTACTCATATGGGGACACACTTTTATTTGATACAAAGTCAGATGAAAACTATCTCGATCATATCAAATTTCAAACAATTAATAATAGAAAATTTTATCTAAAAGCAGCAGGTAATGAATACGCACTGAGTGATAATAATCTTTGTGCTCCTCATAATGCGAACGCACCTTTTGAAAATGAATCCCCATATATGATTATTGTTGGTGCTGTAGATGCCCATGGGGAAAAAGCCCAGTACTCAAATGTTGGAAGTAATCTTTGGGTTACTGCCCCCGGTGGAGATTACGGTCAAACTGATCCAGCTATTTTAACTACAGATCTACCAACTTGTTTTAAAGGTTACTCTGTTGCTGGAAGTTTTCAGTTGAATGATTTTGAATATGGACATCATGAAAATATAAACTGTAATTACACCTCCGTTATGAATGGAACTAGTGCATCAGCTCCTATGGTTAGTGGAGTTATTGCACTTGTGCTAGAAGCTAACCCAGGTCTCAATTACAGAGAAGTTAAACATATTCTGGCAATGACCAGTACAAAAATTGATCCAACTCATAATAACTCATATGGAAAAGATCATCCATCAAATGTATTCCTTGGTTGTTCAGACTTAAATCTAGCAGGTCATGAATATGAACAAGGTTGGATTGAGAATAACGCAAATGTTTGGTTTAATAATTTTTATGGATTTGGAATGGTTAATGCAGCCGCAGCTGTATCTTTAGCACAAAATTTTAATCAGATAGCTCTTGATCCACTCGAGTGGCTTCCGATGAACACACCTCAAATTGAGACGAATCCAAACTTCACCAATGCCGCTTTCGCCACAGATACAACTCCACAGAGTATCCCAGACAACAGCGCAACAGGAGTGCAGAAGACGAAGATTATTAACTATAGCGGTAATTTAAAGCTTGAATCTCTAACACTTGAAATAGATGTAACCCATACAAAAAGTGGACAAGTAGGTATCGAATTAACTTCACCTGCAAATACGAAAAGTATTCTTCAAAATATTAATAACAGTTTTATCCTCGACGATGATCAGAATTTAAAGATGAGACTCACAAGCCACGCTTTTTATGGTGAAAACCTCAACGGTACGTGGACTGTAAAAGTCATCGATGGCCAGGCGGGAAACACTGGAACTTTCAATAGTGCTAAAATTAACTTTATCGGACATCAATAAACCCTTCTAGACTACCTCGATTTATATCTATCATTAATGTCTAAACTCTAGACAGCCTCTATTAATATTATCCTTAGAATGAATAACTCCTTTTTAGATGTCAAAATAAGCTTATCAATATAGAACCAATTGGAGAAGATCATGAAAAGGTTAGTCATTGCTATGGTGTTGATGGGAAGTATGTCTTCATTTTCACAAAATTGATTTAAACAACAAAGCGCTAAAACTCCTTTTTGTAAGCACGAAGGTCAAAGTAAAATTGATCAACAAATTCGTCTCGTTCGCTCCGGTGTAGAAAATGGTGATATCGATGAGGACTTAGAACTTTTCTTTTTTGAAGGTATAAAGACCATGCAAGAGAACTTTGACTTTATCTGTCAGGGTGTTCCACTACCAAATAGACATAATGTTTCAGCTAGAGAAGCTCAATTAAATATTATAAAAAAAGGACTGGTTTCTGGAGAAATAGACGCAGAATTAGCTGATTACTTTCTTGAAAATTTAATGAACTTAGCAGACTAGTTTGAACTTGGAGACCTTTTCTTATTATTTAAGATATTTATTTTCAATTTACCACCAACATAAAAGTTAGTTCTTTCAATATCGTAGGTGAGGGTTCCACCCGCTTCTATAACATCAGTTTTAATTCCATACATTAAACTTGTTTGTTCATTAATTGGAATTAAATTCGCTGTAATATCCCTATTGAAGCCTTGTGTAGGTTTAGAGTAGTCAATATTAATGAAGTGATCGGTGCCACTGTTTGCAGTTGAGATCTGGTATGATGAAAATACATTGTAGACACCACCCACTTGAGTTGACACCAAACCTGTTCCAATACTGAAAGTATCATTATCAACCTTTTGATCAAAACGTGCTCTGGCTTCGATTACATTTGTTGTCATTTTTAAATTACTAGGTAATTGAGATGTATCGAACACGGTACGCTCTTCTTTTAATCCAATTGCTCCAGTGGCCTTAATATTTGAACTTATAGCTGAACTCTTACTCGTTTTAATTCGACTCGAAATACCGATATTAGGTTGTATATTTGCATCTCCAGTGGCCGAACCTTGGCTTGTGGCCACGTCAACGTTTAGATTTAATCCTGTATTAGCTTGAACTTTAACTTTGTCACTTGAAATTAAATTTGCATGAATACCTTTATAGTAGTTGAATCTCATAAACATATACTTATTTTCTTTAATTCCCAGGTCAGATGAAACTAAACTTGAAGAAAGGGAAAGATTACTTTCATGTCCAAGCTTTTTAGAATCTATGACATTCCCAATTCCATCTGTATTACTTGATCTCTCTTTATAAACAGCTATAGAAAATACATCCGTAGGGGTTTGATCTTCATTTTGAAGAGTTCCTTGAAGTAGTTTAATCCCTTTAACAATTTCAATTGTTTTAGACTTTTCGCCTTTAGTTTTAGTTATAGTACTTTCATTTCTAAAATCGATTTGGTTTGTGATTCCTGCATTAAGCTGGGGAAGATTGGCCCTTTGATGGTCACGTGTATGTGCTTGTTGAATATATCTACCTAAAGCGGTAGGCAGGGTTGCAACATGTTCAGCTTGACCTGAAGATGAATCTGATGAGTTTTTAAAAATACGAACATCGGCACCAATATTGTCAAAACTTCCGGTTGTACTATTTCTTGGAAGGAGCGAGTCTACTCCTGTGATGTCATCGACCTTAGTTACTTCATCGTAATTCACAACGAAGGCTTTATTAGGGTCGTCTTTGCTAACTGCAAAGGCGTGCACATGTTGTCCTCCACTGATGACATAACTTGCAGTGAAGTATTCATATTTTCCGGGTCTTGCAGCTTCTCCCATTAAAACAGTAGCAAAGTGGATATCACCGCAGATACCACCCCAATTATCTTTGTCACTGGTTCCTTCGGCATTTGCACGATCCTCTGAAATTTGTGAGAAAAAGTCATCGACTCCTTGTTCACTCTGATCAAAACCGGCTTTTGCATAATTATAAGGAAGTCTTCCAGTCATCTCAGAGAGGTAGCTGAAATACTCATCCTCGTTCATTTCTTGTGTTTGTGCTTTAACAAGGTTTTGTAAATCTGTTGCAGATTCAGCATTTCGAAGTTGAGAATAAAAATCATTATAAGCTGTTTGAGAAAGTGATGGTTCTAATACTGCATATTGAGGTTCTCTGACTTCCTGGGAAACTTCAGTGGAACTTATGATAACCCAGCCGTGGTTTTTTACTGTTCTTTTCTTCTTTTTGGGGGGGGCCAGCTGTGCTAATTCTTCTAGTTTTCCACAAGGAAGATTATTTATATTTTCAGTTTCGGCAAGCTCGACTTGGTCGATCAAAATTTTATTATTTTTAATAAGTTTTAGAGTGTCATCTGATAATGAATCCTTTAAAATTTCATCTTGAGTAACTTGGTAGAGAAATTGCTCATTAATATATGTTTGATTGTTCGCCAATTCAATCAACCCAGCAGCAAATGCTGTAGATGTCCATAAATAGGTGAATAGATAGAGTTTCCCTATATTCATACTAGCTTATCGGTATATAGAGAAAATACTTGAGTATATATGTCAGTGTCAAAATGCATTAATTTTCTGCCGATCTTCAAAAAATGTGTATTTTTTGTTAATTTATGTAGAATATTTATATAAGAATCTAAACTAAAAAGGTGTCACGGATGATCACAAAGCTTAAATTACTCTCACTGATTGCAGTTCTATTTGTAGCTGGATCGTGTGAAAAGTTACCTGAAAAAAATGCTCCTGATAAAATGAGAGTTATGTTCACTGATGACCCATCTACTACAGTTACGATTGCTTGGAATAGATATGAGTCAGATCAAAATGAAGATAGAGTATATTTTGATACTCAAGATCACGGCTCAGATATCGATTCTTATAAATTCTCTAAATCACCTGATCAATATACAGATTTCATTGGTTTTAAAACCGCTTTTGTAAAACTAGAGGATCTTGTTCCTAATACGAGATACTACTTCTTAATCGTAAGTAACTTTGGTCAAACTAAGAGATATTATGTTGAAACTCTTCCGGATTCAAGAGATGAGAGAATCTCTGTTATCTCCGGTGGAGATTCAAGAAACAATAGAGTTCCGAGGCAAGCAGCAAATTCACTTGTTGCAAAGCTTAAGCCTCACTTTGTTTTCTTTGGTGGTGATATGACTTCACTTGGGACAACTAAGCAGTGGTCACAGTGGTTTGATGATTGGCAATTAACAATAGCCCCTGATGGTCGCGTAACTCCAATAGTTCCTGCTAGAGGAAATCATGAATATGGAAATACTGTATTATCTGAACTTTTTGGCATAACTAAATCAAATTATTATTCATTAAAAATCGCTGGTGGTCTCATTCAGGCTTATACACTTAACTCTGAAATTTCAACTGGTGGTACTCAATTTGAGTGGCTACAAAATGAAATGGATAACAACACAGACGCTTTTTGGAAAATTGTTCAATACCACAAGCCTATGCGTCCACATGTTAAGAGTAAGAAGGAAGGAACTTCTCAGTACAATGACTGGGTCGATACTTTCTACGATAATAGAGTGGATTTAATTTTTGAATCAGACGCTCACACAGTAAAAAGTACATGGCCAATTAGACCAACTACTGAAGAGGGTTCATTCGAAGGTTTCATCAGAGATGACGTTAACGGTATGGTTTTTGTTGGAGAAGGTTGTTGGGGCGCACCTATAAGAGATGCAGATGATATCAAACCGTGGACAAGAGAGAGTGGAAAATTTAATCAGTTCAAGTGGGTTTTCTTTGATCAAGATAAGATCGAGCTAAGAACAGTTAAAGTTGATAACGCTGCTGAAGTTGGATCTGTTGATTTAAATGACAGATTTTTAGAACCAGCAGGTATTGATCTTTGGGAAACTGTTCATGGAAAGGTGATGACAATCACTAAATAAATGCACGCTTCCAAAAACAATAAATATATTCTCATTTTAAAAATTGCCACGATTTGTCTTTTCTTAGGACGAGCGTGGCAACACTTATTTTGGGATGGCCCCTACCGAGTGCTTTTTTGGAATCAAGACTTTTTCGAACCATTCATTACCACATTAACTTCAATGACTTGGAATGAGTACGTTACATCAAGTCAAATGAATGGATTAATAGACTCATTTACAAGAGCTCTGGGATATTTCTACTCATTAATGGCCGTGCTTACATTTTTTTATACAGGCTCTCAAAAACTTATCAAATGGCTTTTATATATTGCATGTGGACTTTTAATCTATATGTTCTTTCTCTCATTTGTTGATAAAGCTTTTTATATTGGTATGTTTATCGAACACGCAACTCAGATGAGTTTACCTATTTTACTTATTTTAGCTTACAGTAATAAAGTTTCAAAAGAGAAGTTTATTTTGATCTCAAAAGTCATAATTGCACTGACCTTCACAGGCCATGGTTTATTCGCCGTTGGTTTTCATCCTGTGCCTGGAAGCTTTGTTGAGATGCTTGTGAGTATTCTATACGTTTCAGAGCCCACAGCGATCAATATGCTACTTGCTGCTGGTATATTTGACTTTACTTGTTCATTGGCCCTGTTCCTTCCAAAAATTGATATAATTGCATTGTCACTTATGTCATTTTGGGGAATTGCTACAGCTTTTGCTCGAGTGCTGACAAATATTGATCTAGATCTTATCGAGATGACATCGCATCAATGGGTAATGGAGACTCTCTATAGACTCCCTCACGGCTTGTTGCCACTCGCGATTATTTATCTGATTAAAAGACTTAAAACTCCTTCTGTGTAGATTTCTAAACATATTCCCTTAATTCTCTAAAAGCTTATTCTCTTACTTAAGATACACTTGTCTGTGTAATCTAGGAGATTAAAATGAAAGTTAAAGCTTACGCCAGTCACGGTGAAAAAGAAGATCTAAAACAAATTGAAATTGATAGAAGAGATGTTGGAGAAAACGACGTTGAAATCGACATTCACTACTGTGGAGTATGTCACAGTGATATCCACCATGTTCAAGGTGATTGGGGAGACGCCCCAAGACCAGCGGTCCCAGGACACGAAATAGTTGGTCTTGTTACTAAAGTTGGTAGTGGAGTTAAAAACCATAAAGAGGGAGATAAAGTTGGAGTCGGCTGTTTTGTTGATTCTTGTAGAACTTGTAATCCTTGTGAAAACGATCAAGAGCAATTTTGTTCGGATGGTACTCAAACTTATGGATCAAAAGATAAGAAGATTGAAGGTAATCACACTTTTGGTGGTTACTCTGAGAAAATAGTTGTTGATGAAAACTACGTACTTAAAGTACCTGAGAAGTTGGACTTTAAAAAAGTTGCCCCTCTTCTTTGTGCTGGAATCACAACCTTCTCTCCACTCAATCACTGGAATGTTAAAAAAGGTGACAAGGTTGGAGTTGTTGGTCTTGGAGGCTTGGGTCACATGGGAGTAAAACTTGCTAATGCCATGGGTGCGAAAGTCACCATGATCACAACAAGTCCAGGAAAAGCTGAAGATGCAAAAGCACTTGGGGCGACTGATGTTCTTATCTCAAAGGATGAAGATGCAATGAAAAAAGCTGCGGAGAGCTTTGATTTTATTCTTAACACTATCCCAGTTGGTCACGATATGAATCCTTACGTAAAGCTTTTAAAAATTGATAAAACTATGTGCCTAGTTGGGGCCATAGAAGATCTAGATCCACTTAACGGTGCCAATATTATTCTAAGAAGAAAGAGTATAGCAGGATCACTAATAGGTGGAATTAAAGAGACTCAAAAAATGCTCGACTTCTGTGCTGAGAATAACGTTCATCCAGATATCGAGATGATTAACATTCAAGATATTAATAAAGCTTTTGAAAGAGTTAAAGGTAACGATGTTAAATATAGATTTGTCATCGATATGAAATCATTAAAAGAGGCATAAAATGAAAAAAATCATCGCACTCTCACTTTTACTTATTAGTATTTCAAGTTACTCAAACTGTGAAAAAAAGATTCCTGTAATTGCAACGAGAGCGATGGATCTTTTCATTCCAAACCCAGGTGAAGTATATTGCGAGGCAATCGGTGGTATCGATGAAATCATTAAGCTAAATACTTCTCAGGTTCTCCCTGTGACTTATACTTATTTAGTTACATTTTTCTACCCATGTGGGCCACATCCTGAAAGACCAGAAGTAGTTCTTCGTTTAAATAATAGTTGTGATATTATAAGTGTTGATGTTGAAGGTTTTAAATAGGAAATAAAAACATGTTAAAAGTTCTTTTGATTGCGTTCTTCGCAACAAGTTGTAATGCTGGAATTAAGATAGTTGAAAGAATATCTTTACCAATCAAAGAGATTTCTGGGATTTGTTTTAAAGATGATATACTTTTTCTGGTTAGTGATCGAGAAGACTTTATCTATAAATTTGACTGGAGTAAGAGAAGCTCTAGTAAAGAACTCACAAAAATTGATTTAAAAAAAATATCAGGTAAAGAATATGGAGGTCAGTGGGAGTCTATATACTGTCATAGTGATGGAAGACTCAGTCTTTTGCAAGAAAGCACATCTGTGCTCATCACACTTAACTCTGCTCATACAAAAATTGAAAAATCCATAAAGCTAAAAACTGAGTCCGAAAAAGAATTTAATAAAACGTGGCAAAAAGAAGAAAACTCTAGAGGAGAAGGACTAGTCTTTCTCTCAAATCAAAAGTATCTCGTTATTAAAGAGAAAAAACCTGTTCAACTTGTCTTATTTGATAAAGATGACAATCTTGAAAAGGTTTGGAGAATCGAACCTTCAAAAAAGAAACGAGTTAAAGATATCAGTGAAATTGCTCTAAATGGAGATAAGTTATTTTTTATAAGTGATAAAAGTAATGTTATTGGAGAAATTTCACAGTTTTCCGCTAATGATGAACATTTTAAAATAAAAAACATTCAGGATCTACCTGATGAAATAGAAAAAGCTGAAGGGCTCTCTTATAGTAAGTCTGGACAGACTGTTATTGCCATCGATAGCAAGTCGACCACTGAATCTAACGTCTTTGTTATAGACTAAGTTTTTCTAATCACCTATATTTTGTTAATTGAGCTTTGGCCTTACTATTAATCCTTCGAGACGAGAGAAAATATGGATATTAAATCAGAAAAGTTTGGAACTCTCATTGGCATAGCACCCGGAGACGTTCCAGTTTATTCCTCAGACTATTCAACTATAAATGAAGATGAACTCTCAGATCGTCATACTTTCAGAAGCTATGTTGATGATGTTTTTATGGGATATAAATGGCAATGTGTAGAGTTTGCCAGACGTTGGCTCTACATTAATAAGGGATTTATCTTCAATGATATTCCCATGGCCTATGATATCTTTCACTTAAAAAGTGTAAGGCTTATCTCTAGTCAAGAAGTTCTTCCTCTAAATTCATTTGAAAATGGATCAAAGAGACATCCCGAAGCAGGGGCTTTACTAATATGGGATGAAGGTGGAGAATTCGAAGAGACGGGACATGTGGCCATCATCTCTGAAGTCTTCCCTGATTGTATTCATATTGTTGAGCAAAACGAAGACCATAACGTATGGCCTGTAGGACAGAATTACTCGAGAAAACTTAAAGCAAAAATTGATAGCTCTGGTGGCTACTGGATAGAGTGTACTTATCACGATTCCACTCTTATGGGATGGGTTGTGCAAACTGATGATACCAAGTTTTCAAAATCGGATATCTCATTTGATAAAAAACTCTTTATATTAGATAAAAAAATGGCAAAAAACTTAGGTCAAGCTGAAAGGCCATGGCTCAATATTGCAAATGCAGACGAAGAAGCTTATGTCGAAAGCTACGGACCAATGATCAATGATAGAAAGAGCGATCCCTATCAATATTTTTGTATATCTCAAACAGCTATGCGCGAAACTAAGCATGCAACAAACGAACTTCATGCCATGTTTATGCATGCAACTGATTACGTTTTAGATAATGAAGAAATTCTTGAAAAGTTTTGTATACCGAAAGCACTTTGGCCAAAACTTAAAGATTCTTGGAGTAACCGTCGTAATGAAATGATCACGGGACGATTTGATTTTGCTCTAGGAAAAAACGGAATTAAAGTCTACGAATATAATGCTGACTCAGCATCTTGTTATATGGAAACAGGAAAAATTCAAAAAAAATGGTCTAAACATTTTGGTAGTACAGAGGGAACATGTGCTGGGGATAAACTGCACGAAAAGCTCATCGAAGCTTGGAAAGATAGCGATGTGAAAGGCATCCTTCATATCATGCTTGATGATGATCTCGAAGAAACTTACCATGCCAAATTTATGCAATCGGCAATTGAAGAGGCCGGTATTGAATGTAAAATTATTAGAGGCGTTAAAGAGCTCTCTTGGGGGGAATCTCATCAAGTTGTTGATAGAGACGGAACTCCGATTAAGTGGGTTTGGAAAACTTGGGCTTGGGAGACGGCGCTTGATCAAATTCGTGAAGAACTAGATGAATCTACAGATATTAATGCAATCACTTCAAATTCAATAAAGTATGAATCTCCAAGGTTAGTGGATGCACTACTGGGAACAGATGTTTTAGTCTATGAACCTTTTTGGACACTTATTCCGAGCAATAAGGCCATACTTCCTGTTTTGTGGTCACTGTATCCAAACCATCCACATCTTTTAGAATCTAGCTTTGAGCTCACGGATAGCCTAAAGAAAAAAGGTTACGTAAGTAAACCTATAGTTGGTCGCTGTGGAGCAAACATTCGATTATTTGGAGCAGGGGATTCTCTTATTCAAGAAACTGAAGGTCGGTTTGAAGAAAGAGATCAAATATTCCAAGAACTATTTAGTCTTCAAAATGTTGATGGTGACAATATTCAAATTCAAGCTTTTTCAGTCTCAGGCTTTTACTCCGGAATGGGAATTCGAATTGATCCTTCTTTAATTGTTGTCTCTGGAAGTGATTTGCCTACTTTGAGAGTTACAGATGATAAAGACTTTTTGGATAGTTAATAAATTGAGTGTTTTTCATTTAAGAAGTTTTGAACTTTTAAAAGTTCACTTGACGTTAGTACTCTATCAAAAGTTATAAAATCATAAAGATCAAAATTTGGTCTATATCGAAGCTGTGCGCCACCATTATCAAAACAGCCTAGACTAATCCATCCACTTTGGTAGGTAGTGTATTCCATCGATATAAGTTGAAGATCCGAGTTAATATTTGACCCTCCGGCATCTTCATCAACAGTGCTAAATGTACCGTCATTAATAGAATATTTCCCAGTATCACTTCCACTTCCATCAAAACTAATTCCATAGCCTTGGGCCGTTGAAAGAAAGAGGTACTTTCCGCTCGGACCTCCCAGAAGTCCGTGAATTCCGCCTGTGCCATTTTGTGCATTGTCTATAACCATAATAATAGTTCTTGCATTCATTGGAGATATATTAAAACAATGACCGTTAACGTTACCATTTGCATCACCTACAAATTTAAGTGCACCATTTTGAACACTTGGTCTGTCAGCTCCGTTGGCTGTTGCTTTGGCAGTCGTTGAGCTTTTATCTTTCATGCAACCAATAGGATCGCCATTGTTTGCAGCATTTGTGCAAGAAGAGTCAGTGAAAAGTGTGTCAGTATCTTTTGGATCATACCAAGATGTTATATTTGAAATGACTGAAGGAATGAAAGTAGTTGTTATTTTCATAGTTACGGTGGTTGTGTCTTTAGTGTCGCTAACACTTAATTGAACTGTAGCTTCTCCCACTATATTTAATTTGGGAGAGAATTTTAACTTACAGTTTGGTGCAATTCCTGTGATGACGATTTCAGCACTTGATATGAGTGTTGAATCAGAAGTTTCTATTGTAATGTCTGAACACTTTAGGGGATCGTCACTATCTGATAATGAAATATCTAGCTCTTTTGTGCTATTTGCTTCAAAAGTTAGATCGATATGTCCCGTGATGATGGCTTTCGCATTAGACTTTGTTCCCTGTGGATTGTTTACACTAACGACAGTATCTTCACCAAAAGGATTTTGGCATGAGCAAGTTATGAACGCTAAAACGAGTAGCTTGATCATTTTTCACCGAAACTTATTGCTACAGACAATTGTATTTGATTAAAGCTTTGGGCCTCATTCATATACTCATACTCTGACTTTGAATATGTTAGATTTGTTTTTACTTCTTGAAGTTTACTTCTTTTTACAAGCTCTAAACCGATACTCATTTGACCGTGAGAGGTTGCTTCTGACTTTAGTAAGTAGTCATATTCTAAGTTCAAATTGAACTCTAGATCATCTCGTTTATTTTTTTCTAAAAGAGTAAAACTAATTGTGGAGCCGATACTATTTGCATTTACAGTTTTTACGTTAGAAATTTGAGACGTTTGTTTCTCAATCACTACTACACTTTGGTTTTTTATTCTTAACCCAAAATCAAAACTCTTAGAAAATGAATATTCAGACCCAATTGTTAAATCAATGATATCAGCTGTGTTGTCTTTTAGTTCGTTGACTTTAGACTGTTGATAAATAGATCTTAGGTATGAAGCAGAAGCATAATGGCTGAATTCTTTTTTTTCAGATATATATTCTAATTCTAGACCTGGACTGAATTCACTTAAGGCTGTTGTTCCAGAATTTCCAACTTCAATCGCTTGATATGCATAGATAGCCGCAATATAAAATGCACTAGATCTAGTTTTAAAAGATTTTTCAGTGTTAATCTTTTCATCTTCAAAAGTGACTGCTGATAAATCATCAGCGCTCAAACAATTAAAACTAAAAAGTATTATAAGAAGATATTTCAATTTATCTCCTTTGTTTTACTTTTCCTTACTTTTTTCCACACACTGAAAAAAGATATTAATTCTTTCTTGAAAAGATTCTTGTCCTCAATGCTGTTTAAGAGCTGAAAAATATCGCTTAGTTCGTCAGCTCGAATTGCTTGGCTGAATTCTAGAGCGTCTCTTAATATCTCATTTCGATCTTTATCTTCATCAACTAGAGTTCGAAACTTGTTGATATAAAACTGTGCTTCTTCTGGGTATAAATAATAAATTTCTTCTTCTAATAAATAAGTAGAGATAAAGATCGGTGAGCTATTGTCTCTGGCAATTTCTCTTTTTAAGTTTTTATTAGGAAGGTAGATATAGTCTTGAGCTCTTATGAAATTTATATTTTTAATTCTTGTATTCAGAACTTTTATTGTTTCAACGGTTTGCCAGTTTTCATTTGCAATTTCAAAAAGTGTATCTTTATTTTTAATTAAATAGAGTTTCTGTTTTTCAAGGTGGGGAAGCTTTATAATTTGCCCCGGTACAATTAGGTTTATGTCAGCAATCTGTGGATTAAGCTCTCTGAACTTTGATAGTTTCACTTCAAGGCTTTTCAAACCTAAAAGTTTAGAAATTGTATCGCCCTCTTTAACCTCATGGTTTAAATAGTCCACTCCATCTGCAAAACACAAAGGTGCGTGTAGTAGTATAAATGGAATTACATATTTTGTTTTCATTCTAAGGACTTATCGGTTCTACTTAAGGATACCTTAAGTTATAACCGTAAAATTTATTTAGAACAAAGAAGTCCATCATGAAGATGATGAATCGGTTTAAATGGTAGTGAGAGGCAGATTTGAACTGCCGACCCCCGGGATATGAATCCCATCAGTGGGGTTTCTAACTATTTGTTTAAACGCTGTAAATGTAATTATAATAACGTTCTAGCGCCGAATGAGTTCGGTGTTAATCGTACAGTTTCGGTATAATTCTGGTGGCCGTTGTACACCGGTTGAACATAAAAAAATTATGTTTAAAGCATCTGCATCAGATAAATTCCTTTAAGTTATTGTAAATATACACTTCTTTGATAGAGTATATCATATATGATATAAATATCAACTAAAGATCTCATATGTGATAGGATTAACATGTACAAGGTTATAGAGACCATTGAATATATAAATTGGTTTAATAAACAAAACATTAAAGAACAAGCTCAGATACAAGCTAGAGTTTTAAGGATTGTAACTGATGGCCATTTTGGTATTGCCAAAAAACTTGATTCTAGTCTTGCTGAATTAAAGTGGACATCAGGAAGAAGGATTTATTTTACTACCTCGGTTGATGACGATGGAAATATTATTATTTTACTTTTAGGCGGAAACAAAAATACACAACCTAAAGATATAAAAAAAGCTAAGTCCATTATTAAAAAACTTAGCGAGGATAAATAAATATGAAAGACTTTAATATAAATTCTCTTAAGCCCATCAAACTAAAAAGAAATACCACTCTTTTTAAAAATGACTCACTAGATTTTTTTCGTGAGACTACTGCTGTTTCAGAAGCTTTATCTCAAGCGATCTTAGAAGGAGATAAAGAGGCTTTTCATGAGATCATTTCTGGCTTTTTAAGTGTCATCAATAAAGAAGAACTTGCTAGAGTTTCTAAGGTGCCAATTGCAACAATAAGAAGAATGGCCGCGGGAGCGAATTTTAATATTGATAATATGCTTAAGGTGACTTCTGCAATTAGTAAAGAATTAGCTGCTTAGCTGTTCAAATACTAAAGGTAGTGTTGTTTAAGAGGTTATTAAGTATGAGTACTAGAAAGAAAAATAATTCAATTAAAAAGCTAGATAAGATCCGCAGTAAACCTTTGGTTTTCAGTGAACTGCTTCATTCGATTAGAACGACGGAAGAAATGAGCCAAGTAGATCTCGCAGAAGCCTGTGGAACTTCTAAGGCCAAAATTTGTGACTTTGAAAAGGCAAGAAGACTTCCAACACTAGAACTTGGTGCTAAGCTTGCAGAAGCTCTCGGTCACTCAGAAGCTTTATTTGTTTCAAAACTTATTGAAGAGCAGATAAGAGAAGCTAATCTTGACCTTAAAATTAGTATTGAAGCTGCTTAACCACTGGAGTGCGGTCGTTTGAGTGGACACCGACATGCTAAAGTTTAAAAACAGGTCGATCCTCTTGCTCCATGTAAATATCTTCAAATTCCTCCGGTGGCAAGTAATTCAAAGATGAGTGCAATCTTTT
>Ga0307983_1000637_pt1 | contig 17424 bp, 17 predicted proteins | sample OrgLakmetagen991_FD_201845 | JGI IMG/M metagenome (GOLD analysis project Ga0307983, IMG submission 201845) | Saline water microbial communities from Organic Lake, Antarctica - #991 | ecosystem: Environmental > Aquatic > Non-marine Saline and Alkaline > Saline | place: Antarctica: Organic Lake...
AGAGCATATTCCATAAAACAATAGAAAGAATGGTAATAGCTAAACCAATTTATCATAAAGATATAAAACAGATGCTAAGTGTGTAACTCAAATATTTTAAATATTCTTGGTAAACGTATGGATCAAAATCCTGCCTCAACCATCACTTTGGTTGGATCTTCAGAAAATGGACCTGCAGAAGGAAAACTAATGGCTGCATCTGTTCAAACATATTTAGTAGATGTTTTCTCCATCAATGCAACTAGAATTGCCATTGAAGGAAGAAATAAGCCAAAAGTTTCGGAAGAAGAAAGAGGGAACAAAAGTGAGTTAAAGCTTCTTCGTGAAGGAGATCGCAGAGTTTCTGTAGAGAGCAATTCTCCAGTCTTATTAATGGAATACCAGAACGGCCCAAGTGCACCCTTGAAACCAGTGCAAATTTCAGGAGCTCAAGATGCGCCTATCTCTAGTTATGTTACTTTTAAAGTTGACAGAGAAGATGAAGCATTTAGAACATGGAAAATGGAAGTGACAGATAAAAATGGAACTGTACAAAATTTCGGACCTTATACGGAAGAAGAAGTTAGTATTCCTGGCAAAACGATTTTAGGAACAAAACCTGAAGGAGATTATCAAATGAAAATGATAGGTACAAGCAGTGCCGGAGAGGTCGTGACTAAAGAATCTAATGTGCACATTGTAGCCTGGACACCTGCTAAAATTGAAGAGGGAATGAGATTCAGTATTATATATGAATTTGATGATGCCACAGCTATCCAAATGTATAACAAATACCTTTCAGAAGTGGTAGCACCTAAAATTCCTGCTAATGCAAAAGTGATTATTCACGGGCACACTGATGTTATTGGTGAGCAAGTGTATAATCAAGCATTATCTTTAAAAAGAGCTAAAGATGTGCAAACCACTTTGAAAAACAGTGTGAGTAAATTGGGCACGGCTGGAGTCCTATTTGAAGTAGACGGTTTGGGTGAAAATGAAAATTCAGCTCCTTTTGGAAACAAACTGCCAGAACAAAGAGCTTACAACAGAACTGTGATCATTGATATTATACCTAGCAAGATGTAAGGTATTTGGTGAATCCATTATAATATTTATAAAAGTTGTTTAAAAGGGTAGCGTTTTAAAAGCTACCCTTTTTTACAGATAATATCTTAAACGTTAAGAATAACCATGATTTTAGGAGTCCAGACATCTTTGTTATTGGTACTTAAATAAATAATTACCACAATATTTCTAATAGATGTCAACAGGTCATATGCCTTATAAAATCTGTGATTTATGTAATATCCTGCTGTAATTGTATAACAGCAATGCAGGATTAAAGAATCACCTTTATCTATATCATTCTTTTAGGGTAGCAGCCTTTTTTTAAAGTATAAATAGCCCAGAACAGTTTTACGAGATAGGCTCAAACACTTTTTTACTGAGATTGAAAAACGGTAAAAGAATATATCAAACACTAACAAAGCAAATAACATGAAAACAATAAAATTTACAATCGCATCCTGCGTTTTGGGTTTACTTCTTACATCCTGTAATGATGGTAAAAGACAAATAGCAACAGAAAACGTAGAAGACTATTCTACCTACGTAGATTCCATCAGCAATTTAGACCCTGCTAATGCCAGTACCAATTGGGAGAAAATTGAAAAAGAACATACTACGTATAGATTTACCGCCAGTGAAAGTTTAGGGGAGCTTAAAGAAACGGAATCCTTAAAAAATGATATAGACGAATCAATCTCACAATTTGAATCCTATAAAAAAGATATTATGTTGGAAAGAGATTATCAAAATAAACTCGCTTTAGAAAACAATTTGAAAGCGTCTCTTATAGGTAATGATCATATCAATGATGACATGAAGTTTGAATGGATAAACAAAGACAATATATTAAGCGTATATCAAAACTTTGTAGATACTGCTCAGGAAAATAGAGATAGCTATTCAAGAGAAGATTGGGATGAAATCAAATTATTGTACGAGGCTATTGACACCAGAAAAAACACAGTGGAAAATGAAGGTTTAACAAGTTCAGATAATAATAAAATCGCAGGTTTAAAACTGAGATTTGCACCTATGTACACCTTCAACAGAATGGGAGCAAAATCAGAAGAAAACGCAAAAGCAAAACAATAATCAATTCATAAATAATCCAAATGAAAAATATATTAATTACCTTCCTATTAGTAATAGCAGTAGGTTTTACAGTGAATGCTCAAGAAATTTCTAAAAATGCTTTAGGCCTAAGATTGGGAGATAACGATGGTTTTGGAGGAGAAATATCCTATCAGGCACGTTTGAGTAGTAGCAATCGATTAGAACTGGACTTGGGGTGGAGAGATGGTAAGAATTATGACGGTTTTAAACTTACTGGTCTATACCAATGGGTTATGCCTATAGAAAATCGTTTCAATTGGTATCTTGGTCTTGGAGGAGGAGTAGGATCCTATGATTTTAAGGATGATAACAATGACAATGATAATAAAGATACTTTTGTATTTATCGCAGGTGATATAGGAATTGAATACAATTTTAGTATTCCTTTGTTAATTTCATTAGACTTTAGACCAGAACTCGGTTTTGGAGATTCAAATTTTAATAACGATGGTTTAGATTTAGATATCGCATTAGGTCTTAGATATCAGTTTTAAGGTAATCATAAAAACAGTATATATATTCACAAAGCAGACTTACGAGTCTGCTTTTCTTTTTTTATAAGGCTTCCTTTACCGCACAACAAAATTTTGTTGAAAAACACGTAGTTTTACATCTCCTAACAAAACCCCATGATTTCAAGAACAACTGTAGATGCCGTATTTGACGCCGCTCGTGTAGAAGAGGTGATTGGTGATTTTGTACAGTTAAAGAAATCAGGTGCTAACTTTAAAGGATTAAGTCCTTTTACGGAAGAACGTTCCCCTAGTTTTATGGTGTCACCGGTAAAACAAATCTGGAAAGACTTCAGTTCTGGAAAAGGTGGAAATGCAGTGACCTTTATTATGGAACACGAGCATTTTACGTTTCCAGAAGCGATCAAGTGGCTGGCCAAAAAATACAATATAGAAGTAGAAGAAACCGAACAGTCAGACGAGCAAAAACAAGCTCAAGACGAAAAAGAATCCATGTTTCTCGTTTCTAAGTATGCAGCAGAATGGTTTCAAAGCCAACTGAAAACAGCCGAAGGAAAAGCAATAGGGTACAGCTACTTCAAAGAGCGTGGGTTTACAGATGAAACGATGGAGTACTTCCAGTTAGGTTACAACCCAGATCAATGGAGCGCTTTTACAGATGCAGCTATCAAGGCGGGATACCAATTAGAATTTCTGGATAAAACAGGTGTTTCGATCGTAAAAGAAAACAAGCAATTTGACCGATTTAAAGGGCGTGTGATGTTTCCTATACGCAGCCATTCTGGAAGAGTTCTTGGTTTTGGTGGTAGAATATTGAGTAATGAAAAGAAAGCTGCTAAATACCTTAACTCACCTCAAAGTGAGATCTACGATAAATCTAATGTACTATATGGGATCTATGAGGCAAAGCAATCCATTGCTAAAGAAGATCTTTGTTATATTGTAGAAGGCTATACAGATGTGATTCAGTTGCACCAGGCTGGAGTAAAGAATGTAGTGTCTAGTTCTGGAACAGCCCTAACCAGTCAGCAAATACGTTTAATCCAGCGGTTGACTACAAATATTACGGTGCTTTACGACGGAGATGCTGCAGGAATGCGTGCTGCTATAAGAGGAACAGATCTTATTCTGGAAGCAGGAATGAATGTACGTGTTTGTACTTTTCCAGATGGAGAAGATCCAGATTCTTTTGCAAAATCCCATACAGAGTCTGAGATCATAGATTTTTTAACAAATAACGCTCAAGACTTTATTTCTTTTAAATCCAACCTCCTTAAAAAAGAAGCCGCAGGCGATCCTATCAAAAAGGCAGGGATGATAAGAGATATTGTAAATAGTATCGCAAAGATACCCGATGATATCTCCAGAGAAATCTACGTAAGAGAAAGTGCTGCCATTCTTGATATAGGGGAAGATGTGTTGTTCTCAACCCTGGCGCAAGTGCGCAATGCCAGCCTTAATGAACAAAAGAAAAAAGACAGTAGGGAAAAAGCACAGCAACCCTTAACTAAAGTAGAAGCTGCTGAAGCAACGGTCAAAGTAGATAGAAGAGCCCTTTTAGAACGTTCAATCATTACAATTTTACTAATGTATGGAGGTAAAGATGAGTTATTTGAAGATGAATACATTCAAGATGATAGCGGTGTCGAGCTAGAATATGAAACGGTAAAAACCAAACATCGGGTGTATGAAAAAATCTATATGGATTTACAGGCTGATGAAATCAAATTTGCCAATCCAGATTTTCAAATTATATACACCAGGATCATTGATGTGTTGCTACTGGAGCAAGAAATTGATACGCAACTCATCTTATCAGCTTTTGAAGGGGAATATGCAAATACGATAGCTGATATTGCTATGTCTGATGATAAATATCATTTACATGATTGGGAACGACATAAGATTTTTCCCATTCAAAAAGACCAAACAATCTCTGAGTATACAAGTCAAGTTTTATATCACTTAAGACAACTTTTGCTTTTTGATATAGTAGATAAAATTAATAAGGTTATAGCAAAAAATAGTCCTGAAGTTGAGAATATTGGCGCTTTGGAACAAATCAATAACTACAATATTTTACGTAGAAAAATTGATGTAAAAAATAGAACAGTAATTCCTTCAGGTGGTTGGAGTAGGTTCAACTAGCAATTTGAAGCAAACGGGACTGGTGTATCAAATCAGCGATATTATCAACCTTTAATTTTTTAAGCAGCCTAGTCTTATAAGTGCTTACCGTTTTTTCATGGATAGAAAGGGCTTTAGCAATTTCTTTGTTGCGACGGCCTTTAGATAGTAAGTTCAAAACTTCAATCTCGCGAGTAGATAATTTTTTGAATTTAAGAATGTCCTTATTGTTTTTATTGTCTATTTGGGATTTCATTTCCTCAGAGAGATAGCTCTCTCCCCTAGCTATGCTTAAAAGTGATTTTCTAACCTCTTTTATAGAACGTGTTTTTGAAATATAGCCGTTAGCTCCTGCTTTTACAGCGCTTATAGCGTAGATTTCTTCTGGATGATAACTTACTACAAGAACTTTTAAATCTGGGAAATGTGATCTCAGTTCTCTTAGAGTGCCTATGCCGCTAGAATTAGGCAAGTCTACTTCTAGAATTAAAACATCTGGATGGTGGAATGCTATGCTTGCTATGAGGTCATTAGCGTCATCCACCTTTGCTTTAAAACTAAATTCCTTATGATCTTTCATCATACTTCTAAGTCCTCTTCTGAAAACGGGATGATGATCTGCTATTAAGATATTCATGGGTTATAAATAGTAAATAAACAAATATAGACTGTTTATAACTTATGCCTACAATATTATACGTACGTATTGCCTTACAAAACAGTTCATTACATACTGCTATTACAGTAAATCTTTTGGGATGACGCAGACCGGAATTGGATTCATCTTGTGTTGATTCTTTCTGTTATAAGATAAGTATATGTGGAAGACTTCTTGCTCTCTAGCACTTAAAGTCTCCACAGGAATGTTTTTGTTTGCTTGATGCATCGCTCGTTCTAATTCATCATAACTAGCGCCTATTTGGTCTTCATCTGTTCTTTCAGCACCATACAGTCCATCACTTGGAGCCGCTTTTAGAATGCTTTCAGGTACCTTTAAGTGTTTTCCTACTGCGTAAACTTCGCTTTTTAATAAATCAGCAATAGGGCTTACATCCACGCCACCGTCACCGTATTTGGTATAAAAGCCAACGCCAAAATCTTCTACTTTATTACCAGTTCCAGCAACAAGTAATCCATGAACGCCACCGTGATAATACAGAGTAGTCATTCTTAACCTTGCTCTGGTGTTTCCTAGGCTAAGCTCGATTTGAGGGTTGCTGGTAACACTAGGCATCTGATCTTTAAAAATATTAAACACCGTTGTGAGATCACTTCTCACATCGTCTACATTGTCAAATCGGTTTTTTAACTGTATCATATGTTCTTGAGCTCTAGTAACATGATCCTGATGCTGGTGAATAGGCATTTCTACACACAGTACCTCTAGGCCAGTCATAGCGCATAGAGTAGAGGTAACGGCACTGTCAACACCACCACTTACTCCTACTACATAGCCTTTAACCCCAGCTTTGGAGGCATAATCTTTCAGCCATTTTACTATGTGATCTGTTACCTTTTCTACTTTCATAATCGTATTTTTGCAAGCCTAAAAATAAATAAAAATATAGGGAGTTATAAGAGTATGAAGATGAATTTATCTAGGTTTTTTATTATTCTCGCTTTCGCGAAAGCGTTTACCTCATGCACTCCTACTCATAAAGTCGAAGAGGAGATCGCTAACATACAAGTGGATGTTGATTTGGTCACCTTCCATAAAGAGTTTGCTAATGCAAATGCAGCAGACTTGCCCCGTTTAAAAAAAGAATTCCCTCTCTTTTTTCCGCCTAGAGTTCCAGACAGCCTGTGGATTTTAAAATTAACAGGAAAAGATACCATTCATAACGCATTAGAAAATGCGGTAAAGAATGCCGATTTTAATTATCAGGAGATGGAGCGCGAGATGGAAGATGTCATGCGACATGTTATTTATTATTTTCCGGAATTTGATGCGACGCCAGTGGTAACAGTTCTCTCAGATGTGAATTACCGTCAGAAAGTGATTCCTACATCGAGCCAATTGATCATTTCTATAGATACGTATCTAGGTAAGGATCACGAATTGTATGTAGGAATCAATAAATACCAGCGGGAGAATTTAAATAGAGAGCAGTTGCCGGCAGATGTCGCTCTGGCTTATGCGAGACTTTTTGTAACGCCTTCTATGGAGCGTGCCTTATTAGATAATATGATTTACCATGGAAAGCTGCATTATGTGCAAGAGCTTTTTGCCCCTAAGGCTACAGGCGATCAGTTGTTTTATTATTCTCCAGAGAAATATGCATTTACCGTAGAAAATGAGTCCCAAATGTGGCGTTATTTTATAGATAATGAGTTGCTGTACGACACAGACTCTAAGTTGCTTTCCAGATTCATACTTCCAGCGCCTTTTTCAAAGTTTTATTTAGAAGTAGATCAGCAAACTCCTGGTGGAGTAGGTCGCTATATAGGATACCGAATGGTCAAGTCATTCATGGAAAATAATGAAGTGGATCTACAAACTATGATCGACTTAAATGCAGAAGAAATTTTTAAACGTTCCAAATACAAACCTTTACAGTAATGTCAGATAAAAAAAATAGATCTACGATTAAAATAGGAATTGAACTTGATGAAAACCGTGTTCCAGAACACATCAGGTGGAGTGCTCCAGACGGTGGCGTGGACGCTGCAGAGGCAAAAGCGATGATGGTTTCTATGTGGAACAGCGAGGAGAAAGAGTCCTTTAGAATTGATTTGTGGACCAAAGATATGCCCGTAGACGAGATGCGTGTTTTCTTTCATCAAACTCTAGTTTCTATGGCAGATACTTATCATCGTGCAACTAATGATGACAAGATGCGGGATACCATGATCGATTTCTGTGATTATTTTGCAGAGAAGCTGAATCTTAAGGAAGAAGGGGAGTAGGTTTAAGGGAGTCTTGAGCTTAGAGCTTTATATAGCATAGAGGTTGGAAAACATCAATTACAGTAAAACGTTTATTGTTTTTTTAAATCTTATGGAACATTGAATTAGAGTACATAAACAGGTCTTATGGAAGAACCACTTTTTGATCACAACCTACTCATAGAGATGGCATGGTATAAAATGCCTTTCGGGACTCATAAAGGAAAGTTTTTAAGTGAATTGCCAGAGTCGTATTACATCTGGTTCAGAAGGCAAGGTTTTCCTACGGGTAAATTGGGTAATTATATGACCAGTGTTTACGATATGAAAGTCAACGGGATAGAAGATATTCTAAGAGAAATACGCAGGAACACCGTTAATGACAGACCGGTTTTTTAATAGGGTTATTCAAAAATCAAGATGATGGAATAAATAAGGGCTCCATGTTTAAGACGTTCTGTTCCATAGCTGCATCATCTTTGTGCAGACTCTAAATTATATTCCCATCGTGGGAATGCGATAAAACCTTAAATTGATAGTTACTGGTAATAAGTGGCTGTCCAAAAAGTTTTTAATGTCTATGTTTTTTTTTAACCTTACTGAACTCTGAACTCTGAACTCTGAACTCTGAACTCTGAACTTTAATTAATCGTCTCATTAATACCACCTATATAGCTCAACAACTCCTCTTTACCTTGATTGTTAGAAGCACTGGTGATAAAATAAGGAGGCATTTCTTCCCATATTCCTTCCAGTAAATACTTTTTGTAAGCATCCACATTGCGTTCTAATGCTTTGGGTTTTAATTTATCTGCTTTGGTAAAAATGATGCTAAAAGGAATTTCACTCTCGCCTAGCCATTCCATAAATTCTACATCTATAGGTTGTGGATCATGTCTTACGTCTACTAACACAAATCCCGATACCAACTGCTCGCGTTTCTCAAAATACTTCGTTATAAATTTTTGAAATTTAGCTTTACTAGATTTGGAAACTCGTGCATAACCATAACCTGGTAAATCGACCAGATGCCATGATTTATTGATCAAAAAGTGATTGATCAACTGCGTTTTACCGGGTCTTCCAGAAGTTTTGGCAAGACTTTTTTGATTCACTAACATGTTGATTAATGAAGACTTACCTACGTTAGACCTGCCTATAAAGGCATATTCTGGAATACCAGAATTGGGACATTTGGATACGTCTTGATTAGATATAATAAATTCTGCGCTCGTAATATTCATATGACAAAGATACAGTTAAGGAGAATAGTAAACCCTTTCAGGGACATTTTTAAGCAGGAGTTGTTGATGAAGTAGTAAGTGATATTGGAGGAATGAGGAATGAGGAGTGAGGAATGAGTGATGAAGGGATGTGGAATTTGGGTTGAGGAATGAGGAGTGAGGAATGAGGGATGAAGGGATGTGGAATTCGGGTTGAGGAATGAGGAATGAGGAATGAGGAATGTGGAATGTGGAATGTGGAATGTGGAATGTGGAATGTGGAATTTGGGTTGAGGTATGTGGGAGTAGGAATGAGGAATGAGGGATGTGGAATTTGGGTTGAGGTATGTGGGATGAGTAATGAGGCTTGAGGGATTTGGGTTGAGAGATGAGGGATGAGGAAGTTTAAAATATTCAAGAGAATAAAGATGATTTTACCCAACCGGTTGGACCAATCGGTGCAGTTTTGCCTGAAGAAAAAGTATAAAATTATAGAGCAGCTGTCAAGGCAACCCCAAAGGTTTTAAGCGAGAACAACAGATTGAAAAAACGTGTTGAGTACTTCTTGACTTTTAAGTTTAGATATAGATTTAAGTTTCAAATCGGCAACTTCAAAGGTTTTTAAGCTAAAAAAAGAATATCAAATGTAGGATTTTGGTGTGATTCCATATAGAAGGCTGGAGTAGAATAGGAACTAGAAATCAGAACAGGTATCTCTTCCAGATGCTTATCTGTAAGTTGTTGATGAATCCTAATCAGTTCCCATCTGTTTAGCTTCAAAAGGTCCAGATGTTTTTTAAAATTCCTATAAACCAATAAGTTAGCGATAAAGATCAGTTGATTAATGTCCAGATATTGTTATTCAAATAATTTTTAATCTCAACGTTTTTGCAAATAGTATGGAACATGGAACCTCGTCTCACAGTCCACGTTTCTCCAACCAGCTGTTTAAAATATCGTTGAATTGATCTGGATGTTCCATCATGGCAGCGTGGCCACATTTGTCCACCCAATAAAGGTCACTGTTGGGTAGTTTTTCATGAAACTCTACAGCGACTTTAGGCGGTGTAACCCCATCTTGTCTTCCCCAGATAATGCAAATGGGTGTTGTCATATAAGGAAGATCCTTTGACATATTGTGGCGTATAGCACTCTTTGCAATGGCGAGTGTTTTAAGCAATTTATTACGGTCATTTACCGTTGCAAAAACTTCATCCACGATTTCTTTAGTAGCTACAGCCGGATCATAAAAGACATCTTCACTTTTTGCTTTGATGTATTCATAATTTCCTTTTTTGGGATAGCTGTCTCCCATAGCACTTTCATAAAGCCCAGAACTACCGGTGATGATCAGCGCTTTTATCTTTTCAGGAAACATCTTTGTAGTCAGTAGGCCTATATGTCCGCCCAGAGAATTACCTAACAAAATCACTTCATCCCAACCCATATGATCTATAAACGCATTGATGTGCTTTGCAAAGGTCCCAACGCTAGTTTTGATCAATGGCGTAGAGTATAAGGGCAAAATAGGCACGACTATTTGATAACCTTTAGGAGGAAAATAATCGATTACACCTTGGAAATTACTGAGCCCTCCCATCAAACCATGTAATATAATGATAGGGGTACCCTCTCCAGTAATATAATATTCAAATTTACCGTCTTTGATAAGATCGTGCGTCATGTGGCAATTGTAAGTGGCAAATATAATGGTTTTGCGTATAGGAAAAACAATGTTTTCTACTAGCTATTTGTAAAGCAAAGGTTTCTTTGAAAACTATTCCTCTAATTTTTATTCCGCTTTCGCGAAAGCGGAACGACCACAAATCTTAAGATTTCATACAACATCTTATAATTGTTAATAACTAGGGGAGTTATTCAGAAACAGCTGCATTTATCAACAAAGTGGGAAATTGTGGTAAAAAGTGGTATTAATTTCCCTATTTTTGATTTAGATAGCGCAAAACAGCTATTTCCAGTGATCAACTTTATAGGAACATACGAGTGTAAAACCGACGCCAAAGGGCGATTCATGATGCCAGCCGCTTTAAAGAAGCAGTTGACACCTGTCATGCAAGAAGGTTTTGTAATCAAAAGGGCTGTTTTTCAGCCTTGCCTAGAGTTGTATCCACTAGTGGAGTGGAATAAGATGATGGAAAAATTGAACGGTTTGAATCGTTTCAATAGAAAGCACAATGATTTTATACGTCGTTTTACCGCTGGAGTTAAAACTGTTGAGGTGGATGCAAATGGGCGACTGCTCATTCCCAAAGACCTCATAACCATTGCAGGAATTACAAAAGAAGTTACCGTTTCAAGTGCGGTAAATATATTAGAAATCTGGGATAAGGAAAGGTATGAAGCGGCTATTGATAACTCGCTAGATGACTTTGCTGATCTCGCTGAAGAAGTAATGGCAAATGACACAACCGATCTCTTACCATAATCCGGTTCTTTTAAAAGAAACCGTAGACGGATTGAATATTAATCCGTCTGGCGTATACGTGGACGTAACTTTTGGCGGTGGTGGACACTCTCGTGAGATCCTTGCCCGATTAGGTCCTGAAGGAAAGCTTTATGCTTTTGATCAAGATATAGATGCACTTAAGAACACGATTGAAGATGATCGCTTTATGTTGATCCCTCAGAATTTTGGTTACATGAAGCGCTTTTTAAGACTTTATGGCATTAAAAAAGTAAACGGGATTTTAGCAGATTTAGGGGTGAGCTCCCATCAATTTGATGAGGCAGCAAGAGGGTTTTCTACCAGGTTTGATGCGCGATTAGATATGCGTATGAATCAAGATCAAGTCTTAGATGCGGTCATCGTATTGAATCAATACAGTGAAGAAGATCTTATTAGAATTTTTAAGTCCTATGGGGAATTGCGTATAGCGCTTAAGCTAGCACAACGCATTACAGCTGCAAGACAAGAGTCTGAAATTACTACCGTTGCAGACCTTAAGGAGATTTGTGCTCCTTTAGTTCCAGAACGTATAGAGCATAAGCTGCTGGCTCAAGTATTTCAAGCCATACGTATTGAAGTGAATAAAGAAATGGAAGTGCTGTACGATTTTTTAAGACAGTCAGAAGATATTTTAAAAGTAGGCGGAAGGCTGAGTGTGATTTCTTACCATTCTTTAGAAGATCGACCGGTAAAGAGGTTTATGCGAAATGGACTCTTTGAGGGAGAGCCTGAGAAAGATGTTTTCGGTAGGTCCAGTGTGCCTTTTAAAAAAATAGGTAAAATGATCATTCCTTCCAGAGAAGAAATCAAGGAAAATAACCGCGCTAGAAGTGCTAAGCTGCGTATTGCAGAGAAAATAGAAAGAGAATAAATGGCTGCCAAAATCTATGACATATTAAAAGGTAGTTTTTTAACTAATGATGATGCTTTTAAAAACTGGCGCTTTATCCTGTTTGCTGCTTTTCTAGCCATAGTTATGATTTACACAGGTCATAGTTACGAGAGAAAGGTGCACAAGCTGGCGGCTCTTAATGAGCATGTGACAGAGTTGCATAGCGAGTATACCGATTTAGAAAGAAAGTTGATGTTCATGCAAATGGAATCTACCGTAGCGGTAAAAATTAAAAAGAAAGGAATTGCTCCGGCTCAAAATCCGCCGCAGAAGATCATAATCTTAAAGACCAAAGATGGCAACAACTAGTAAAAACATATTAAATAAAATGTACTTGGTAGGTGCAGCGTTTGTTATTGTTGCGCTATTGGTTGTCGTGCAAATCATCAACATTCAATTTGTGGACGGTGATGCCTACAGAGCAAAAGCTGAACAACGCATTTTTAGAAACGACACCATCCCTTCAACAAGAGGGAATTTATACGATGCTAACGGTCAGTTGCTGGCGACTTCTATCAGTAAATATGATATACGTTTTGATGCTTTGGCACCATCTAACCAAGACTTTAATGATAACATAGCCGCTCTAGCAGAAGCATTATCAAAGAAATTTAATACGTCTAAAGATTATTACCTTCAAAAATTGAGAAAGGCACACAGCAATCGCAACCGCTATATGCTGATCGCAAAAAACCTCAATTATGGAGACTACAAAGAAATAAGAGAGTTCCCTTTATTTGAAAACGGTCCTTATCGTGGCGGCCTTATTATAGAAAAAAGGATCGTTCGGGAGCATCCGTTGGGAAAAATGGCTGAGCGTATTGTAGGCTATGATCGCAATGGCAGTGCGCCTGTAGGTTTAGAAGGTGCTTTTGCTCCTTATTTAAGAGGTAGTGATGGAGTGCGTTTAGAACAGAAAATAGGGAAGAATCAATGGAAGCCTATCTCAAGTGAGAATCAAATTGACCCAAATGATGGTTATGATGTGTACACAACCATAGATGTCAACATGCAAGATGTTGCTCATCACGCTTTATTAGAACAGTTGGAGTATTTTGAAGCAGACCATGGTACTGCGGTGGTTATGGAAGTGGCAACTGGAGAAATAAAAGCGCTTTCTAATTTGGGTAGAGCAGAAAGTGGTAAGTATTATGAAAAGAGAAACTATGCTGTTTGGGAATCTCATGAGCCAGGTTCTACCTTTAAGTTGATGAGTGTCATTGCCGCATTAGAAGATAAAGTAGTCGATACCAGTACCGTTTTTGATACTCAAGGTGGGAAAATATCCTATTACGGTCGTAATGTGCGGGATTCTAAATACGGTGGTTACGGAAAAATAAGTGTTGCAAAAGCCTTTGAGGTTTCTTCAAATACGGCATTGGTACAAATGATTCAAAACAATTATAAATCACATCCAGATGATTATGTGAATCGATTGTACAGTATGAATCTAAACGAAAAATTAGACCTTCCTATTAAAGGAGAAGGTGTTCCTATGATTCCGCATCCAGACGATGAAAACTGGAGCGGTCTTTCTTTGCCGTGGATGGGATTTGGCTATGGGGTGCAATTGACAGCGCTTCAAACCTTAACTTTTTATAATGCGGTAGCTAACAATGGTGTGATGGTAAAGCCTAGACTTATTAGAGAAGTAAGGTCAAAGGAGCGATTGATAGAACAATTTGACAGAGTGATTATCAATCCTGCTATCTGTTCTCAGAGTACCATCGATAAAGTAAAGGTGATGATGGAGAATGTGGTTAAAAGAGGAACAGCAGATAATCTTTACAATAAAAACTTCTCTATGGCGGGTAAAACAGGAACCTGTCAGGCAGAGTATTGGAAAAGCCCAGGAAATTATATAGCTTCTTTTGCCGGATACTTCCCAGCAGATAAGCCCAAGTACAGTTGTATCGTAGTCATACACAAGCCAAACACTAAAAAAGGATACTACGGTAACATTGTAGCAGGACCAGTTTTTAAAACAATTGCTCAAAAGATCTATGCTAATAACCCATTATTAGATGAGGTAGAACTGCAAAAATCTATCCCTGTACAGATCGTAAAATCAAATGACAACTACTTAAAGACCATGCATCAACAAGCGGAAACAACTGCTAATAAAATGCCCAATTTAATAGGTATGGAAGCTATGGATGCCATCGCAATAGTTGAAAACCTAGGGGCTAAAGTAGTTCTTAGAGGCTCTGGAAAAGTAAGCTCTCAAAGTTTAAAACAAGGAACAAAACTCGCTTCTACAGATAAAGTAACACTCACATTATTATGATGATTCTTAAAGACATATTGTATAAGGTAAGTCTGGACGTAGTCATAGGTACTACAGATGTACAGATCAATGAAATCCAATTTGATTCTAGAGCGATCAAAAAAGGAGATGTTTTTGTTGCACTTAAAGGAACAACCGTTGATGGTCATGAGTACATTGAAAAAGCAGTTTCGTTAGGAGCAAAAGCGATTATTCTGGAAGAGCTTCCTGATTACCAAGAGGAGCAGGTCACCTATATAAAAGTAGAAAATGCTCACAATGCACTGGCATTAGTAGCGGCAAACTTTTATCAAAACCCTTCAAGACACTTAAAATTAGTGGGTGTTACTGGTACTAACGGTAAAACCACCACTACTTCTTTATTATACCAATTATTTAAAAAATCAGGTTTTAAAACTGGATTGATTTCTACCGTAGAGATTTTGATCGATGAGAAAGTGGTTCCTACCAAGCATACCACGCCAGACCCACTAACGATCAATAAACATCTGACAGATATGGTTGCTGTAGGAGTGGATTATTGTTTTATGGAGGTGAGTAGTCATGGAATAGCACAAGAACGAGTTGCTGGGTTAGAATTTGCTGGTGGGATTTTTACGAATCTTTCTCATGACCATCTCGACTACCACAACAGCTTTGCTGAATACAGGGATGTCAAGAAAAGATTCTTTGATGAGTTGCCTAAAAAGGCTTTTGCATTAACTAATCTGGACGATAAAAATGGAGCTTTGATGCTTCAAAATACCAAGGCTAGAAAATTAGGTTATGCCTTAAAAACCTATACCGATTACCGAGCACAGATTATTGAAAACCAATTTGGTGGTTTGTTGTTGAAAATCAACGAGCATGAAGTATGGTCTAAGATGGTTGGGCAGTTTAATGCTTACAATGTTTTAGCTATTTATGCTTGTGCGATAGAATTAGGATTAGAAGATATAGAGGTGCTTGAGGTGATTTCTCAGTTAGAAGGAGTCTCTGGAAGGTTTCAATACTTTACTACAGTAGAAGATAGAATTACCGCTATAGTGGATTATGCACATACTCCAGACGCACTTAAAAACGTGTTGGAAACGATCAACTCCATTCGTACCAGAAATGAAAAGGTGATCACCGTTGTAGGCTGTGGAGGAGATCGCGATGTTACCAAAAGGCCCAAAATGGCTCATATAGCGGCAGCTCTGAGTGATCAAGTCATTTTTACTAGCGATAATCCGCGTACGGAAGATCCTCAGAAGATTCTGGACGATATGGAAGCTGGTGTACAGCCACAAGACTTTAAGAAAACCATTACCATTTTAAATCGCAAGCAAGCCATAAAAGCAGCTGCAAAAATGGCAAACAAAAATGATATCATCCTTATTGCAGGTAAGGGTCATGAAACCTATCAGGAGATTCACGGTGTGCGGTCAGATTTTGATGATCGAAAATTAATCGCAGAGTTTCTTAACCAACTCAACAAATAAGATGTTATACTATTTATTTAAATATCTAGAAGAAGAATTTAATATGCCGGGCGCATCGCTTTTTGGGTTTATCACCTTTAGAGCGGCTATTGCATTTGTTCTTTCGCTAGGCTTTTCTACTATTTATGGTAAACGCATCATCAACTTTTTACAAAAACAGCAAGTAGGAGAAACCGTACGCAATTTAGGTTTGGAAGGGCAAGCGCAAAAAGCTGGTACGCCAACAATGGGTGGAATCATCATCATTTTGGCCACTTTGATTCCAGCATTTCTTTTATGTCAGATAGATAATATTTACGTAGTTATGTTGATCATCACCACCATCTGGATGGGATTGATAGGTTTTACAGACGATTATATCAAGATTTTCAAAAAAGATAAAGGTGGTTTAAAAGGGGTTTTTAAGGTGATAGGCCAGGTGGGTTTAGGAGCTATTATAGGTTCTATAATGTTCTTTCACGACGGTATAACGATTAAAGAAAAAATTGTAAATCCTACAAATAAACAAGAGCTCGTTTCTCAAAACATTCCTGTAGAATTTGGACCTGCAGAAAAGTCTACCAAAACAACGATTCCCTTTGTAAAAAATAATGAGTTGGACTATGCAAGCTTGATCGACTGGATCGATCCCAGTCTTGCAAATTGGGCGTGGTTGGTATTTATACCTATCGTAATTATTATCGTAACAGCTGTTTCTAACGGAGCAAACCTCACTGATGGAATTGATGGACTGGCCGCGGGAACTAGTGTTATCGTCGTCATTACTCTGGCATTGTTTGCTTGGATTTCTGGGAATATCATTTTCTCAAATTACCTCAATGTCATGTATATACCTAACTCTGGCGAAATGGTGGTTTTTGTCACCGCTTTTGCTGGAGCACTAGTTGGTTTTCTATGGTACAATACCTTTCCAGCCCAAGTTTTTATGGGTGATACAGGAAGTCTTACCATTGGAGGTATCATCGCCGTGCTGGCCATTGCGACTAGAAAAGAATTATTGATCCCTATTCTTTGCGGTATTTTCTTAATGGAAAACCTTTCTGTAGTGATGCAGGTAAGTTGGTTCAAATACACTAAAAAGAAAGATGGTGAAGGGAGAAGGATTTTTCTCATGTCTCCATTACATCATCATTATCAAAAACGAGGTATTCATGAAAGCAAGATCGTTGTAAGGTTTTGGATTGTAGGAATATTGCTCGCTATTATCAGTATTGTAACCCTAAAAGTGCGTTAATGAGTGCGTCGCAGCCACATAACAGTAATAAACGTCTTGTCGTCCTCGGTGGAGGGATTAGCGGCATGGGCGCAGCTGTATTAGGTGCTCAAAAAGGCTATGATGTTTTTTTAAGTGATGGAGGGGTTTTAAGTTCCGCTTTCGCGAAAGCTTTACAAGAGCAAGCTATTTCCTATGAATCAGGAGGTCATACGATGGAGAAAATTCTCGAC
>Ga0307983_1000640_pt1 | contig 17284 bp, 34 predicted proteins | sample OrgLakmetagen991_FD_201845 | JGI IMG/M metagenome (GOLD analysis project Ga0307983, IMG submission 201845) | Saline water microbial communities from Organic Lake, Antarctica - #991 | ecosystem: Environmental > Aquatic > Non-marine Saline and Alkaline > Saline | place: Antarctica: Organic Lake...
TGTATTTGTCTCTGCACACGCCCAAAAACTTTCCAAACGTGCTGTACCATTCTGGTATTAGGTAAAAATCTACCTTTAAGGAGAAAAACGAAAAATGATATACGACCTTGATTTTTGGAAAGCCTCTCTCGAGCGCTCCCTAAAAACCTTTGTACAGACCCTCCTAGCTGTGTTCGGCACGGACCAAGTCGGCCTGCTTGACATGGACTGGGCACAGGGCTTGAGCCTCGCTGCAGCAGCAGCCGTGCTCTCTATCCTCAGCTCCGTGAGTTCAGCGAACCTCGGCTCGAAGTCTGGCCCGTCACTTGCAGGCGAGACCACAAAGCCTGAGACCGTAATCGTTGAAGTGACCAAGCCAGCGGCAGGCAAGAAAACTCCTGTGGCAAAGAAGAAAGCTCCAGTAACAAAGAAATAACCTAGCTCTGTGAACGGCCCGCGGTGGGGGTAAAAATTCTCACGGTGGGCCATTTTCAGCTTTATAACAATTAAGGAACAATATGGCCGAGGTAAAAATTTGAACTCCCCTGACCTTGGCAGCGAGCCCGCACCTGACGAATCAAGTGACGAGCCCGCAATCGAAACAACTATTGACTTACGGCCTGACCTCTCAGCCCTCGGCTTGCTCGAGCACGAGCGCGGCGTGGTTGAGGACAGCTACGAGAACCGCCAAGTACTGAGGTCCAACAGCTTTAGCTGGGACGCAGTCTATTCACAGACGGGTCAAGCAACGGGACTGATATCGGCCCGCTCCCCTGAGATGGCTCGCGAGCGCCGACTACTTTCAATTCAGGATAAGAAGCCGCTCCTTCTGGACCCACGTGACAATAACTCCGACTACTTAATCGGCCTGGACTTACTCGTCGATGAAACCGCTACTCGAATCACACCGCCGTGGGTAGTGGGCGCAACCCGCAAGTGGGTTGAGGAACAAGACAGAGGCGGCCCGACTTCCGCGAAGCGAGCACCAGCAGTAAGACCGCACCGATGCAAGACCATGAAGTCTGACGGTATCCGCTGCATGCTGTGGTCATCAGGAAGACTCAAAGATGACGGCCTGTGCCGCATCCACCTTCGCACCGTTCGCAAACCAGGCGAGGATATCGAACGGGCCCGCCGTAAGCTAATCCAGTCCGCACCGTACGCAGTTGATGTACTGGAGCAGATGATGGAATCCGCTGAGTCCGAGCAAGTCCGCCTGAAAGCTTCAACGGAGGTACTTGACCGTGCAGGCCTGAGGGCAGGCATGGACTTGAACATTGACGTTGAAGTATCCGAGGGACGCTCACCCGCGCAGATTGTTCAAGAACGGCTTGCCCGCTTGGCTTCAGGTATGGCAAGGACCCAGGAACAAGAAGACATCATTGACGCAGAAGTTGTTGAGACCTCAACCGCCGCTGCGCCTGAACAACCCAACAAAGAAGCCGAAGAAAAAACAGAAGCAGTAACCGACAAAATTTTTACCCCTAACGAAGAAGACGGCGAGCATACCGCAGCCGACTTTGATGAAGAAGAAATGAAGGATATGTAATGGCGGATATAGACCTAGTTGAGAAGCTACTCGCTATCGCAGAGCGGCACGCTGACCGCACCGCTGAGGACATCGGCCTGTCCAGAACCCGAGACGAACACATACGGGTATCGGCCCGCGCCAATGAAGCCAAGGCAATAGCCGCTGAGCTTAGGCAAATGAATGAGGACAGAAAGAAGTAGTATTGCTGTAGCGGCCACCAGCGGCTCGCTACTAAGGAGACCCGATGACCGCCTCAGAGCTTTACCGCGATTGTTTTTGGTGCGGCAAGGTTTATGACTTCTGGCGGCACGACGGATGCCCAGCCTGTGGCTCGAAGCTTGAGACTGACGGACTAGGCTCCTTAGCGGGCGATTACAACAAACGGCCTGACTATGTCGGCCCAGACCTGACCGATGCCCTTGAGGCACGGCAAGCCATACTCGATGCGCACAACCAACGGTTCGGTGACATCTTCCTTTACTGAGGTAAAATTTTACCTCGAGCGGCCTGACTCAGGCGGAGGTAAAATTTACCTCGAGCGGCGAGGAACCGCTACAATAACTTTAGAGGTTGAGCAGAAGCAAGCAAGGTAACGCCAATGCGGTGTGCTTTCGTACTGGCTGCTCAACTTCTTTTTTTATGAGCCAATAACCGCAGCGGCCTGATGACGGCCAATAGTTATTTGCATCTGGAGAAACCAGGCAATTAAATATTTCATCAACAGGCCCGCCGCCCTTTAGCGGCGCGGAGTTGTTTGCATCTGCAACCTTCAGCTCCAGCTACAGGCTTTTCTATTATTCATTACGCTGACCGTGCCGTACAGTTTTACCTCTAAGACTGTACGTCTCCTTGCCCGCTATCTACGGGCCTCCAGACGGCCTGCCTCTGAATCCGCCAACTAACGGCAACCTAACTTATAAAGAACTTTAGACTTTTCGACTAAACGTAAACAAGCGGCCCGCAGCGGCGGGTTCAACTTGCAAACAACTTCAGCCGCGTCATCAGAACCAGGAACCAGGAACCGACCGAGGGGTAAAAATTTCAGACCAAGAGAGTAGCGGCGAGGAACTTGCGAATAACTTTTACCCAGACGGGGATTGGTGCAAAAACAAAAAACGGGTCTAGCAGCCATTTTGCTGCCCCACAACCCGCGCCAGTACTAGGCTGCCAAAACTTGAGATAAAAGTGTAAATCCCCGTTTTAATTTATACGACTTGTAAACAACTTTTACCCCACGGGCCCGCCGCTGCACAAAACCCCGACCACCGATACCTAGCCAAAAAAATAACCCCCGCCGAAGCGGGGGCTATTCAGACTTGCTAGGCGGCTAGCGGAACCATTTGCATTTTCATAACCTCAATCGACTCTGGGTTGCCGAATCTAACCTCCGACATTTCGGCGTAAAGCTTCGCGTCTTTTAGGTCATCAAAGTACTTAGGGGCAAATGACGCTAACTCTCCTTTGAAGAAGACAACATACTCTTTTATCATTTTTCACCTCCTACGGTGTCTGTAGTACAAGTATGCCACTTACCTGTAGTTTTGTTAACTATCCTGCAAAAAACTTCGGCCCGCCTTATCCGATGCTTGACAGGCTTGACTTTTTGACGGAGGTTGTTTATTATAAATTTGTTGCAAGCGCAACGCTTAAATAAGAAAGGAAAAGATTATGCAATCAAAACATATAAGAATGCTCTCAGACGAGCAGCGAGTGTGTAGGGCCTGCGAGAGCGAAGACTCACTCAACGCGGGAAAGGAAGACGACCTAGTATGGTTCGACGAATTGGGCGCCCCGTGGCACCCAACGTGTAAAGACGAAGTAGACAATCTTTTTGCAGAGTTCAATGAATACAAGACCCCCCAAGAAACCGCTATTCAGATTTTCCAGAGACTAGGCATTAGCTTGAATGTTATGAGCATCAGCGGCAAGCCAGCTAGCGAGTTAGTAGCAAACTAATCTTGCAACGGCACGCCTGTACGAAGAGCCCCCTCGCCTAAAAGCTTGGGGGTTTTTTCTTGACGCGAAAAACTTTGCAGAAAGAACTTGCGGTCAGGAAGATACTATGATAGCGTGTACCTACGCACCATCCGAACGAACGAGAGAAAGAGGACACAATGCAAAAGTACTTCCACCAGGACATCTACCTTCTAGAAGAAGAAGAGCTGTTCCAGACTAAAGAAACAATGGTTGAGTATGTTCGTGACAACTTAGAAATTTATTGCCCGACCTTCGACTGGGACGAAACAAAGTTGGTTTCTATTCAAGACTGGGAAAGCAAGATTATTCTTAGCTATTCGGTTGACGATGACGACAACAACACGGAGACTTTCATTACAGAGCTGGACTACAAAGAAATAAGCAACACTTGGTTGATTAGCGATTTACAGAAAATGGTGCAGAATGTATAACTCAATGAGCGACACTCCAGAGAACTGGATACAACTGAATAGCTTCTTCCGAATCGCGATGCGGCTTGAGGACGGGCAAGATGTAAACCCTGTGCAAGAACAAGAGGGGCACATAGGGGCTTGGACAATAAGGTCGGCACGCGGATACAACGGCATCTTTGCAGTTGACGGCGACATAGAGGAGGGAATCAAGAATGTTGTTGAGATTACCGAGTCATCAACTTATGTAGACCTCCAGAATGAAATTGTGCATTACCTAGAGCGCGAACACGGCTTGACCGTAATGTCGGCTAGGTTGCGCGGACACTCTCAGAGCGAGTGGATGGACACAATACTGTGGACTAAGTCAGACCCTGAGCTTGGCGGAGAACCCGCCGCGCTAGCGCAGTTGAATGGCACACGGCAAGAACTACAATGTTGGTTCGCGGGTGACGTTTACTCTCTGACCGTTGAAGAGCTAGTGAAGTATCACGGCCCAGGCGGCAAGACCATAGAGCGTTGGGAGACCGTTGAGACCGTTGACGCGGTTCACGGTAACTACTTTGACGCAGGTTACGCAACTATCTCTGATGTTCTTGACCGCCTGGAGATAAACCCAGAGGACTACGGAACTAACGAAAAGATACTGGAACTGGCTAACTAGCAACAGCACCAAGTTACGGGGCACAGCGGGCAACCGTTGTGTCCCTTTTCTTTTTGCCGCTCGCGGGGGTAAAAATTTGGAGCACGGCACGGCTCGAAAAAAACTTTCAGAATGAGCTTGACAACAATGTCAGGAAGGTACTAGAATAATCATCAACAAGTAAATAACTTGTTAGAACGGCAGGGGAACAAAATGGTTTATGTAATCGAGACACCTAAGGAATTCCTTCCTTACGAGTTTGCTACAAAGAAAGAGGCCGAGGATTATGCAATCGGCATCTTGAGCTGGACGGGCACGCGATACCGTATCGTCGGCCCTGTAATCTTCGAGAAGAAAGCGTAGGGGAAAAAATGACGACAACACTAATCACCGAGCCTTGCTACTTTTACAAAGAGGGCGAGCCTTGTGAGACAACTTGCTACCGATGCCGTGGCGCACAGGTTCAGACCTACCACTACACCGCTTGCGGTATCGAGGGTTGCACCCACAACGCATACGGAATGTCACCGAGGCACAAGGCAAGTACCAACTGCCAGAGTGGCAAGAAAGCCCATTGTACTTGTGACACTTGCTACTAAACTTGCAAAATGTCAGATAAGTCTGTATAATAGAAACACAACGACGAAGGGAAACAAAATGCAGATAATAGCCACCTATCCAGATTTCAAGACCGCCACCGTATTGGTGGACGCTTGGGACATAGGCCGTGTCACCGAAGCTTTCTTCGAGTGTGGCGCGATTATGGTATCCACTAAGGAGGAGGAATGAATTACCCATCAGGAGTGTCGGGCAACGAGTACCAGATTGCGGGGCCTGACGCTTACCTAGAAGTAACCGAGACCGTGCTGTGCTTCAACCACGATTGCAAAATGTTCGAGGTTGAGCAAGAGCTGGAGTTTGAAGCCGAAGCCTACGGCGGGGAAATCTCAGGCAACTTCACTTGCCCCACTTGCGGCACGGAAGACGAGTGGACAGGGGAGGTCGGCTAATGGCTACCACGGCGCTAGTCACGGCTTTCCCACAATGCGACATAGGTTGTGGCGGTGTGGCACAGTACGACGCGGCAACAAAGTTTGGCCCTTGGGCTTACCTTTGCGAGATTTGTTTTGAGGATTACACCACGGGTCAGCTCGGCACGGGGTTTGGACAGCGACTACAGATAGACAAGGGGTAAAAATTATGAGAGGTTATGTAGAACGCCTGGAGGAAATCCAAGAAGACTTGCCAGAGGGCGAGGAACCCACGCACGAGATGGTTATGGAGCGGTACTACAGGGAAGCTGATGCAGACCGCGACACGCTCGAAACTGATAGTTGACATTAGTTGTAAAGCAGCATAGAGTTTAGCTATCTCCACTAGATGGAGCCAGAACGACAAACGAAAGAGACAAAGATTATGGGATATACACACTACATTCAAAGAGACATAGTTCGCTCAAGCGGGCCAGCCACTTACGGCAGATTCACAAAAGGCGTTGAGAAGATTTTCGCCGAGGCTAAGACCCGCGGCATTGAAATCGGAGACGCTATGGGCGAGACAGCTACACCAGAGATTACCGAGACCCGTGTAGCTTTCAATGGTATGGGCGACGACGCACACGAAACATTCTCTTGGCACGCCGTATCACCGCGCCAACCAATGCACGCTGTAGGCGAGCCAATGCTGTTCGACTTCTGCAAGACCGCCCAAAAGCCTTATGACACCGTTGTAGTAGCTGTGTTGCTATGGCTCAAGGATTGCTACACCGATGCCGTTGAGATTAGCTCAGACGGCTACTGGTCAGAGTGGTATGACGGGCGCGACCTTTTCCGCACGGTATTCGGCTTTGAGGCCGAGGCACCGTTTGAACTTGAAGTAACTACCTAACACCGAAAAAGAGAGCGCGGGCCCACCCCCTTCGGGCCCGCGTTTTTTTCTGCCCGAAATCCGATGACCAGCGGGCAGGGGTAAAAATTTAGGCAGGAACGGCGCTCGCAGATTGCTGGGTCTCTAGGTAAAAAAGATTTTCAAAATTCTTTTCAAATCGGCTTGCTAAGTGCAGGTAGATGGACTAATGTATAACTACATCGCAACGAACGAAGGAGACACGATGAAGAGTTACCAGAACACCGTCACAGAGTGGCGTGAGTATTTTGAAGCCCTAGAAGCAGCGGGCATAGGCACGGAGCTTGTTGCTTGTGCTATCTGGACTAAGGAGTCCGTAGAAGAAGCTGTGAGCGTTCACGGCTACCGATTAGAAATGACTCAGGACGAGTGGGCAGGCTTTGCCCGCAAGACTGAAGAATACTGGGAAGAGTTCGACGAGAACGACCTTGACGCGGTTGTTTCAGAGTTCGACTTGTCACACGAAGGCGAGGAGTAAGATGGTGCGGGTAGTGGAGTGCCCGAACCACCAACCAAGAGTATTCAGAGAGAGGTAAAAAATAATGCCAAAGGGAAAGTTCAAGCGCAAGAGGGCACCGAAGCCACCCCAGAAAGTATTGAGTTACTTTGCTGCTGATGGGAGCTACGGCAACGCCGAAGGCTATGTGCTGATGGAGACCACCTACTGGAACGAAGTGGACTGGGACATCATTGAAGATACGAGCGAGATGTTCAGACCAATAGTCTCACGGCTCATCACAGAGTCCTACGAACTAGACGCAGATGAATCTGGACTACGAGCCGCCTTTGAACGATACGGCGTCGACCTCAGCAAGTATGGAGATTTCTAAAGGGTAAAAATTAAGTTTGATGGGTGTCGTTCCCCGTCAAAACCCGACCTGAGTATGTCGTGATAAAACTGCTCACTTTTTATGAGCTCTGAAGTGCACGGCGCTCGCAGCTCTGTTACCGAACTGTTATAAATAAATGTCATAAAGGCTTGACAAAGTGCATAAAGGTCTGAGAGACTTTAGTCAGACAACCAAGGCGGTTGTCAGAGAAGGGGAACCAAATGTTCGATTCAACCAGCACCACCAGCACCACAGAGACAATCACCGAAGCAGACTACATGTACTTCAGGGAGAGATTGTCAAAGTCCGTAGACAACGCAAGAATGGCTTTTGAGCGGTCAGATTTTGATTCAGTATCTTTTCACATAAACAGCGTTCTGTTGTTTCAAGCCTATGTGCGTAGGTACGACAAGTACGAAGACAGCTAACCAGCCCTAGTGAAGCCTCCGCAGTTTTCTGCGGGGGCTTTACTGTTACCCAACTGTTACAAATAACTTTGCCAAGTTGATTGACAATGCAGGGAGATGCTGTAATGTAGATGTTATAGCGAAGAACATTCCGAACGACACAAGGAGACAAAATGACTATCACAGAAGTTCAGCTTTCGACCAAGGAACGCTTCGACATAGCAATGCGAGAGATTCGTAGCGCAGGTGTTGTGGCTCGCAGAAACATAATGACCTGTTGCCGTAGTTGCTATGACGCAGGTGTCGCAGAGACACAGCCAATCATCTGGCACTACGGAGGACAGGGACAGCGCCTTGACTTCAACGAGGACTTGACTGGAGCTGCTATCTACTTCAACCACGACAACCTAGTGGGCGAAGATGGCACACCAACCCAGCAGGGCAGAGCTGTCGTTGAGCACTTCGAAACCAGAGGATTTGAAGTTGATTGGGATGGCACCGATTCACGGGCTATCGGCATCAAGTTCGGAGACTAAAAGGATTCCTGGAGGGAGGGCGAAAGCCCTTCCTTGCACGGGGTAAAAATAACGACAAAGAGAAAGAAGACACCCAAATGTTAGACCAAACAAAAAGCTCTCAAGGCGTTGCAATGTATGCGGAGTTCCGCAGACACGCGTCAACCTTGCAGATGCTCATCACACCTGATGGCTATGCGGAGTCGGGGGAGATTGTCTCCGCTGCTCTGTATCGCAGAGTGGTGAGCGCCGTCAGCCCCAAGAAACAATGGCGTAGTAGCTTTCTACGCTCACTTGGTGACACCCTCAGCACACCCTTGACCAGCGAGGATGCAAAAGACATCAACATGGACTTGCGAATGTCCTTTGCTGTTGGCTGGCTTGACAGCCTTGCTGGAGGAGGCTGGGTCATAGTCAAGGAACCTATTCTGGTTGAAGCGTCAAAGAAAGACATGACGGACATCTCAACCCAGACCACACCGAAGAAGATGCTTTACCGCATCAATCAATCACGCACGGCTCTGGGCTACCCAGAGGATTTGCTTACACCAGCAGTAGCAGAGTAGGGGTAAAAATTGTCAACATTGAAAGAAAGATACGAAGTGTCACTGGCTTCAATCTGGGATTTAGCTACTGAAGTAGTGTCCCAGTCAAGGAACGAGGAGTCGAGTATTGCTCTGAGCGCGAAGGTCAGTCCACACGGCAGGTATGTCGAGCGGGCTTCAGGCGCGGAGCGAGCACCATACAAGAGTAAAAAAAGTGTTGTAGTAGACAACATAGGAGGCGAAGACGAGTATGTTCGTCCGAATGGTGACATCTACTACGCCCGCCCTTGGGGAGCACACACCGATGTAACAGTGCTACGGCAGACCCGTGAGCAGACCTCTAAGGCGTTTTCAGGGGGCGGGGGCTCTCCTATGTTCACTTTGCTCTACGGAGCCCCTGGCTGTGGCAAGACAGCCCTTGTAGAAGCCGCGTTCCCAGACATCTACACCTTGATGGGCACGGGCGACACTGAAGTGGCTGACATGATTGGTGGCTATGTGCAAACACCAGCTGGAGGATTCGAGTGGATAGACGGAGACCTAGTTAGAGCTGCCGAAACTGGAGGCGTTTACTTCATTGACGAGATTGGCTTGATTGACCCTAAAGTGCTGTCCATTGTCTACGGACTGATGGATGGGCGGAGGGAGCTTGTTGTCACGGCAAACCCAGAGCGCGGGAAGGTCAAGGCACATAAAGACTTCTTTGTTATTGCTGCGACAAACCCGCACGCTCCAGGTGTCCGATTGAGCGAGGCATTGCTTTCTAGGTTCATAGTGCAAGCAGAAATGACCACGGACTGGAGCAGAGCACGCTTGATGGGAGTCCCTACTGGGCTCGTCACTGGAGCGCAGAATCTAGCCAAGCGCATGCTGAGTGGCGAGACCTCTTGGGCACCGCAGATGCGAGAGCTTCTCGCGTTCAAGAGCGCGGAGACAGTTTTCGGCACGGAGTGGGCAGTAGCTAACCTACTTGCTGCTACCCCAGAGATGGACAGACCAGTAGTTGCAGATGTGCTCGGGAAGGTTTTCCCTCACGAGCCTAAGCCAGCAAAAATCTAGCTGGCACGGGAGGAGAGAGTTCATGGGTGTCCTCTCTCCTCTTCAACAAATCTTGACACCCAGGTATTTTTATAATAGATTCAGACCACCCGCTGGACACGGGGTAAAAAATTGGAGGACAACAAATGACGCACATTGACTATTCAGCAAATGGACTGGGAAAGCCCGCTCCAGAGTGGTTTCAAGTAGGACGCAGTATTGGCGAGCTTGCAAACACATGGGCTGCCCGCCACGACATCATCGCGCACATTGGCGAGGAAGTCTCTGGAGGAGCCCCTGCTGCTTTCAATCCCAACCTCGCTGAGATTCAGGTATCCACCAACCAAGTATTCGCGGGCGTGAAGCCACACCTAATAGGCGACTTCAATCTGCGGGCTACGCAGTATGAGTTCGCCAAGGCAACAGGCGCAGTAATACACGAAGCCTTTCATGCACGGTTCTCGCACTGGAGCCTTGAAGAAGCAAACGCCGAGCTGAAGCAAGACGAGTTCAAAGGCATGATGCTGCTGGAAGAAGGACGCATTGAGTTCCAGGGAATCCAGGTAGCACCTGAGGGTAAAAATTTCTTACGAGCCTGTGCCATGGACTTAGTGATTGCTGATTGCGAAGAAGCTTTCACCAAGGAGCCGAACACTTATGCTGCTGCGACACTGGTCGCGCTGGTTCATGCACGCATTGACGCGGGGGTTCTTGAAGAAGGCGAAGCCAAGTCCCTAGTAAAGCTGGTCGATGATTATCTCCAGCCCGCCACTGTGGACAAGCTCAGAGATGTCGCACGCAGATTTCAGGCACACAGCCACCACACCAATGCCACACTCTTGTATCCACTTGCACGGGAGTGGGCGGAGCTAGTCCGCGAAGCTGCAAAAGAGAATGGTGACCCAACACCTGAAGAAGCTGCTGATGGCTTTGCTTCCGCGAGCGCCGAGTTCCAAGAAGCGATGCGGGATGCCATGGAAGACCTGAAGTCTTCAGTAGTTATCTCGACAAATGACGACTTAGCAGACCAAGAGACAAAGGAAGAGTGGAAGGAACAGGTCGAAGCAAATCAGAAAAGAGCTGACGAGAGCCAGCAAAATAAGGACACAGCAAAAGAAATCTTCAGCAAAGGCTCGCACGGGGGTAAAAATTCTACGCGGTCACACCTGGAGACCTCTCGAGCTCCTCTTGCTGAAGAAAGACGAGCTGCTGTTGTTGTGGCAAAGATGTTGGAACAGGCGAAGTATCGCGACAGGTCTCAGACTGATGTCGATTCCGCTACTCCTCCAGGCAGACTACGCACGCGGGCACTGGTTCAGCGCAATGCGATGAGGGCACGCGGGGTGTATCAAGAAGTCGAGCCTTGGAAGAAGACTGTTCGCAAGCAGACCGATAACCCAGACCTAACTGTTGGTGTGATGGTAGACATCTCTGGGTCAATGCACTACGCGATGAAGCCTATGGCGGTCACAGCGTATGTGTTGAGTGAGGCGGTGCGTAGAGTTCAGGGGCGGACAGCAATGGTTTACTACGGCAACTCAGTCTTCCCAACGCTGAAGCCAGGAGAACATCTCAGCGAGGTAAAAATTTACGGTGCCAATGATTCAACTGAAGAATTCGACCCAGCGTTCCGAGCTCTTGATGGCGCACTGAACTTGCTGAATGGCGAAGGCGCACGATTGTTGGTGGTTGTCTCCGATGGGCACTATCGCTCCGACCAGCGTAGTGAGGCACGGGAGTGGATGAGGCGTTGCGAAGAAGCGGGTGTCGCGGTTTTGTGGATGCCCTTCGACAGCGGGAACACCATAAAGAGTTTGGTCAGGAACCAGCGCGGGGTAACTATCCTTGAGGGAGACCTAGACCCAGTTACTGCTGCTTCAGAAATTGGAAGAGCTGCTGCTACTGCGCTTACAAATGTAGGAAGGCGCAACAACGCCTAACCCTTCTACAGAACTCTTGGTCAGGAGTATCGTCCTCCCAGTCGTGTCCAAACACCTAGACCAAGACACGGGATGCCTTCGCAGATGATTGCGGAGGCATTTCTGTTATCTAGTTGTTATAAATAACTTCACCCCTGCGTTTGACAAATGTCAGGAAGGTGTGCGATACTCTACTTACGCAACATCCAAGCAACAACAATGAAGGGGAACCAAATGAGAGTAATGCTGATTGAGGCAAAAGTTGATGAACTAATTGACGAACGCTACAAAGACACAATCATGGCTCATGCTGACAAGTTAGTTCACTGGGACACCTTGGAGATTTCGCAAGAGAACTACCAACGATACGAGGATTTACGAACAGAGTTATACGAACTGATAGAGACACTAAAAAGTAACTAATAATTACACAAGAACATAGGATGCCCTCGCAGATAACTGCGGGGGTTTTCCTTTTTCCGACACGATTGAAAAAATAGTTTGCAAATGTGCTTGCTATTTTTGCAGGAAGATGCAATACTATCTACACGAACGATGAAAGGGACAAAATGCAAGAGCGAGTTACTTGGGTTGATTACAGTTGGAAAGACTCAGAGATACCTGGAGACACAGAGGCACAAGTTGTCATTCTCAATGACAGCGACAAGTATGAGCAAATGGTAAATGACGACAGCTTTGATGAGCGTATCTGGTTCTACTTCCAAGACGAAGCAGAGTTTCAGCGTGCCTTTGACCCAAGCAATGACGAGTTTGAGTTTGTGCTTGTAGAAGCGAAGAAGTAAAAATGAACGCCGTAATAATCTGGATTCACTGCTACAACTGCGGAGACCAATTCTCCTGCAAGGAACGCGAATACACTAAGGGAAAGGTATGCGGACAATGTTAGATAACAACAAACGAGCACTAATCAAGAAGTATGCAATAGGAGCTATTTTTAGCGACACCGCCGAACTGGGCTTTGACTTCATAATGGAGAAGCTTGAAGAGGGCGAGATACCAGACGAGGCAATCGTCTTCGCACCATACGAGAGCCTAGGAGCCACTGAGCTAGCTAGTCAGGTTGAAGACCAGATGGACATTTTCGCCACCTTCGCTGAGCAACTCTCAGAGTTGGAAGATGAAGACCCTATTGTCTGGCAATCCACTGTTCGCCAGAGCATGGTTGAGGACTTGACCGAAGAACAATCAGGCGAACTAGTGAATGATTTAGATGATTCAGTAGAGCTTGCTTTCGAGAACATTGACAGGGGAGAGGAAGACTAATGGCTAGCCCAGATGCAGACAAGATGATTGAAGCTTGGCACAGGAAGACAGACGCGGAGAAGTTCGCAACCATTGGGGTAAAAAATCTAGACAACTGGATTGAGACCATCATAAGAAGTAGCGTTCCTCCGCAACCCGTGAAAGCGCAGGAAGTGATTGACAGGTTCTACAAAGACGAGAAGTTGTTGTGGTCTGTGTAGCGTTATCAATTCGTTACCTAATGGATTTGACAAGTGCAGGAAAGTTCTATAAAGTAATAACTAGTTGAAGAGTTCGGCTCCTCAACTACCAGCGAGATAGCCTCTCTGGGTAAATGACATAAAGAAAGAGTGATTGTTATGACAACCACCAAAGTAGTAACAAAGGTAACGCAGGAAATCGTAACTGAGCAGGATTCAGTTGAGTTCGCAGGAGAAGCACGAGTGCTTCTAAACGACTACCTTGCAACCCGTAAGACAATAAACGACTTGGAGAAGACCAAGAAGTTGTTGGAGAAGCAAGTCAGAACCTTGATTGGCAAAGCAGAAGTGGTCACAGTTGATGGCGTAATACGCATTGAAGTGAGTAGCCGTAGCCGTAAAGGAACTGATGTCAAACTACTGGAAGAACTATTCCCAGAAGCGTTCGTAGCCACTCAGGCTACGACGGACTACACGGTGCTGATGCCAAAGTAGTCTCCCTTAGTCGAAGCCCTTCCCTTCCCTCCATTCGGGAAGGGTTTCGCATTTCTAGGGGCTAGGTAAAAAAGTTATTTGAATCCTACTTGCGAAGACAGCAGGAAGGTCATAGAATTAAGCTACAACAGACAGAGAACTAGGAGAGGTAAAAATGGACACAGTAGACGATGTAACTTTGAACAGGACAGTGGTGTTTGTAGGCGACTACTTCACGCTGATGACAACAGTTCAGCTCGATGAAGTGCTACGGCAAGAAGCTGAGAAAGATGACGACTTCGCAATTAGGATTGCTGCCCTTTGGATGGGCGAGCATTACGGGTGGGATGTCCTCGAAGCTGCCAATGATGTTGGGATTGTAGACGAGTAACACCAACAGAGAAGAAGAAGAAAGAGTTTCCCCAGGGAGGCTCTTTTCTTTTTGCCTAAATTGGCATGGGAGGGGTAAAAATTTAGGTATCATTGAGACACCACACGCTGCATGATGTCTGTCTCGCTGTATGTGATGAGGGGATTTCTGCCTTTCCCTGCACTTTCTCTCCTTCCTCGCCTTTTGGGAGAAGTGTGTCCCGACTATCACGGTTCGGCGCTCGCAGTACACTAATGGAATGTTAGAACCCGTAATTTTAGCCATTGACACTCACGCAAATGGCACAGCAGCTTCTTTTACAGCAAGCATCATTGATGACCCCAATGACGGGGAGACCAAACTTGTTGTCATGTTCGAGCAAGAAGGGCACATCGCGGTGTTTTCCCTAGACAGGCTTATTGAAGAAGAAGACATCTCCCGTAATAGTCATCTAAACAACGCAGACAAGCTTGAAGAAGCTTTGCGTTCCTTGATTGCATCGCGAAGCAAATAACCCTTCTCTAACCACCTTCTTGCATTCTGCAGGTAGGTGTGGTAGTCTTGGGCTATCAAAAAGACGAAAGGACAGCATGAAAAATGAATTAATCGCAGAAGAAGCCGCAAAGCTATACGAAGAGGGCTTAGCCCTTGAAGCAGTAGCTGAGCAACTGGGCGTTGCCTACAGAACAGCACGGAAGGCAATCTTTGCCCAAGGCGTTGTGTTGCGTGACCCCCACGCCCGACTAGTGGGGCGCACTCGCCCAGATAAGAAGATACAGCAATGAACCTATTGAACCTAAAAGCCCTAAAGAATGTCGTATGGACATCAGTGTTTTCTGTTGGTGCAGTAGTAGGAATTTTGGTATCCGCCATCCTAGGCAATGAGCTCTGGGTGTTGGCGTCAGGATTCATAGGAATTATTAGCGCGGTACTTTCCGCAAGAGAGCAGAGGTAAAAATGTGGCTATTCACTGAAACAGGATTCGTCAGTGTAGTTCAAGACCCGCAGGACAGAAACAAGATGGTAGTGCGTTCCCGCGACAAGGTGTCGTTAGAGCCGCTGGTTGCGTCATACGCGACAAAGGTCATCGAGCTAAAGAACAGGGACTACCCGTACCGTGTCTTCCTTACCCGCCAGCAGTTTGTTGATTGGTTAGTGGAGCTGGGCGAGACCCTGGAGTACACAAACTACAAGACTAGAGCTGGTCAGACCCGCGGACATGACTTTACCCGCCCGCTGCACGATGTTTGGAGCACAATGCTTCAGCTGGAGGACTTAGGCAAGCCGCCTAGGAATCAGCAGTTCAACAACAAAGAGAGCCCCGCCCCGTACCGCTGGACACAGCAGGACTGGGCAGATGCTGCCAGTGGCGCTCACTATGGGCGGTCGTAGGCGCGGGGACAACCCGATGCGTATTAGTAAAGAAGCAGCAGAAGCATCAATCCTGGCGCTAATAGTTGTCTTGATTGGTGCTTCAGCTGTTGCAAATGCAATCATTGACCCTAACCCAGAGGAAATCAGCTACAGTACTGGTATTCAGAGCAGCAAAGAGTACCTTTTAGCTCCTGGGACACCCGCATCAGATGAAGAAGATGACGCGGCGCTCGCCGCTAGAGGGGTAAAAATTTCTCCTACAGCCGCAGCTCCGAAGCATTTCTACGAACACGAGATGATTGAAGTATTGCTGAGTGTTGGGTTTGAAGGACAAGCTCTGCGTACAGCTTGGGCGGTGGCAATGAAGGAGAGTACAGGAAATCCTTTAGCGCACAATGGCAACAGCAGTACGGGAGACAACAGCTACGGGCTATTCCAAATCAACATGATAGGAAAGCTTGGAGCTGCACGCATGGAGAAGTACGGGTTGTCCGAGTACGATGACTTGTTTGGCCCCTATGTCAATGCACGAATTGCTTTCCAGATGAGTAGCGAAGGCACCAACTGGGGCGCATGGGGTATTGGCGCTAATGCTTATAATGGAAGCACCGAAGGTTCATTTCACAAATGGTACAAAGAGTACCCAAGAGGAGAGTAATGGCTAGTAAATACAAGGCTAACGCGAAAGATGGCGATGGCGATGGCAAGGTTCAGGATGGAACAAAGTTCGAGCGTAAGGTAGGCGAGCAGCTAGATGGCTACAAAGCTGACGCGGTTGATGGTGACGCTGATGGACTAGTTCAGGATGGCACGGACTTTGAGCGTGTAGACGAGCCAGAAGTGGTGGTTGCATCAGTAGTAGTAGAAGAAGAGCCAGAAGTGGTTGTTGAGGTAAAAAAGGAAGCCCCTAAGCCAGAAGTGGTTGTTGAGGTTGTTGAGGAGAAGAAGGTTGAAGCTCCTACTCCTGCGGCAGCAGCGCCGAAGGGCGACAAGGCAGAACCTAAGTCAGTGCCAACAGTACTAACTTCAGACATCACAGTGTCCCGCGGCAAGATTGTGTTCGAGAGCTTGTACGAACATAACTCACGGTCAGTTGGCGTACTTCAGATTCGTTTGTTGGAGCTGGGCTACATAGCAGCTGGTTCAGATAATCGCGGTTATTTGAGCGATGGCACTCTTGCAGCTATCAAAGAGTTTGCTGGAGACCACGGACTAGAAGCAAATAAGATTGACAACGAGCAGCTTATGAAGTCCATTTTTGCTGGTACTCCAGTAACAGTAGGCACCTAAGCTTCTAAATCAACGCCCAGTACTTCTCTTATCATAGAGAGTGCTGGGCGTTTTTGCGTTTGGCGGAGATGCAAGAAGGAAAGGTGGCATCGTGCTAACAATAAAACAAAAAGTTGGAACAATACTTGGGCGAATTGTTGCTGTGTTCTTGGCAACTGGTCTGGGCGTGGTGGCAGCGGGGACAATGGTGGGCGTTGAGCTTTGGCAATCGTTCTTGATGGCGGGCATTGGCGGAGTAGCCACGGTGGTTGAAGGACTATCACGGGCGTATCTCAAGGATGGCAACTTATCACTTGATGAAATCAATGAAGTGTTTGGCAAGTCCAAGAAGTAGATTTGCAGCAGCAGCAACACCGTTTGTTTGAGGAACGAGAAAGCCCCCCAGGAATTTTTACCCTAGGGGGCTTCTTCATTTCTCTTGTGTTTTAGTTTGCTGGGTAGAACCCGTGCTTTTCAAAGTGAGCTTTGCGCTCTGCGGCTACTAATTCCTGTTCTGGCTTCGCGGCTTTCTTATCTGCGAAGTAGTCAAAGATTCTGTCCATCATACGGGGCCACAAAAGCGTACTTTTTTCTTTGCTATCTATGAAGTTATTTATTCGCTTAGCGGTTCCTAT
>Ga0307983_1000643_pt1 | contig 17272 bp, 14 predicted proteins | sample OrgLakmetagen991_FD_201845 | JGI IMG/M metagenome (GOLD analysis project Ga0307983, IMG submission 201845) | Saline water microbial communities from Organic Lake, Antarctica - #991 | ecosystem: Environmental > Aquatic > Non-marine Saline and Alkaline > Saline | place: Antarctica: Organic Lake...
TATCAAACAATCTGGTGGCGGTGGAAATCCTGATGCGTTTGTAGATGGCGGAAACGATTTTGGCGCGACAGCAACACTAGGAACAACTGGAGCAGATGGACTAGACATCGTGACAAATGGCGTGACTGCAATAGGGATCGATGCAACAGGTGTCGCTACATTCAACAACGGACTAATAGTCAACTCAGGGGACATTTCTTCAGCGGGTGGACTCACCATTAGTTCCGGCGGAATCGGAGACTTAACGCTCGATTCAGCCAGTGACGTATTAGCAATTGCCGATGCAACTATCCGCCGCTCAGCTGCAGGAACTACCACACTTGATTTACTTGATGCGTCTGGTACGACCGAATTAAATCTTGTGAACAGTGATTTAAGCCAAGTAGCCAATCTGACGGTTGAAGGCGATATCACTGCTGCAGGATTTACTGGTGATGGTAGCGGACTAACTGCACTAGATGCCGGCAACCTCACGACCGGCACAGTATTGGATGGATTATTATCGTCAAATGTTGCACTTTTGGATGGATCAAATGTGTTCAGTAACAATACCGCATTCAACGGCGGACTAACGGTTGGCAATACTGCACTCACAAACGCTGGAAATATTAGGTTCAATGGAGCAGACTTTGAAGGGTACGATGGGACGTCATGGGTATCATTAACAAGTGGTGGCGCCGCCGCATCGACAGCAGGTGATTATATATCGCAAACAATTAATGCTAATTCAAACTCTCTTGGCACTCTGTATGATGTATTCGAAGCTGCTAACTATGGCACATTTGCAAGCACAGCCAATGCTGTTAACGGATTTGTATTTACGCAGGCTGATGGCCGATTTACCGCTGCAAATGACGGTGTCTATACTATTAACGCAACACTCAATCTAGAATCAAGCGCCAATACATTAGCTGATATTATTGTTCGGGTGAACGGTGTTGATGTTTATAACGAAGATATATTTGTCCACTCAGTTGTTGACCCAGTTGAGCGTAGTGTTGTGATCGTACGCAGCCTGAATGCAAACGATTTCGTCGAACTATTAGTAGACGGAACGACCGCCAACATTACTACTAACGGAGGCACGACGATGACAATTGTACCAGTATCGTCTGCTGGTGGACTTGGCGGTGGCGGCGGCGGGCTAAGCTTTGAACAAAACGGCAATGCGTTTGGATCAACTGCAATACTAGGTACGACAGATGAAAACGGCCTGACTATTATTACGAACGGCGTGAACGCACTGACTTTTGCGTCTACTGGTGAGGCGACATTTACAAATGATCTAACAATTAATGGTGGAATAGACCTTAGCGGTGACATAACTTCAACAGGCGGACTTGCAGTTGCTAGTGGTGGTTTTGGTGACCTTACTTTAACGAGTGCAAGTGGTCTGCTAGTACTCAATGCAGACACCTTGCAGCGTAGTGCAGCCGGAACAACAACTATAGATCTGCTAGACGCTGGCGGTGCGACAACGTTAGCTATCCTAAACAGTGATGGGTCTCAGACAGCTAATCTGACTGTTGAAGGTAGTATTAACGCAACAGATATCACGGCGGGAACAATCTCAGGCGACGGTAGCGGTATAACTAACCTAAACGGAACTACTATACTATCTGGAACAATTGATGATGCAAGGCTAAGTAGTAATATGTCACGACTCAATACCGCACAAACTTTTAGTGCAGAGCAGACGTTTAGTTCAGGCGTTGTTATAGGTAACTCAACCAGTACAGCAGCTGGCGCAATCCGCTATACCGGTGCTGATTTTGAAGGTTTTAACGGAACTCAGTGGCTTTCATTAACGACCCCAACCAGTGCGCCACTACTTGAAGGTGTATTGGCCTTTGGTAAATATAACGGCAATACTTCTACGACATTAAATATAGACGGCGCAACAATAGTGAGAAACGGAACTGGTGATTATAGAGTAACGTTTGATACGCCTGCAACGACCGCAAACTACACTATATTACTAACTGTTGACGAGCCAGCTGCAACACTTGATGATACCAAGATAACTGCCGACACTGTTTCATCAATAGGATTTGATGTTGATGTCAGGGAAGGTGATAACGGAGCTGCGGCTGACACGAGGATAGACAGAATATGGAACTTTATGGTTATAGATAGTGAAGCAGTCGTTGGCGGTGGTGGTGGCGGTGGTGGAACGGGGCTAGAGTTTGTACAAAACGGCAATGCATTTGGATCAACTGCAATTCTTGGCACAACCGATGCAAATGGGCTACGATTTGTCACCGATAACGCTGCTGCACTAGAAATAGACACAGTTGGCGATATAACTATATTCAACGGTGCAACAGTGGGCGGACTGCTTACTTTAGAAGGCGGCTTGCAGCTAGATACTGGTACGCTGAATCTCGTAAATAACGGCATAACAAACGCTGGCTCTATTGCTGGCGCAACTACAGTTACCTCATCAGGTGCTGTGACTGGTGGATCACTCGTAACTGCAGGAAATGTATCAGCAGGAACCGTAAGTTCAACAGGTGCAATAACTGGTGCGACGTCAGGAGATACAATAAATGGACTCGTGATAGATGGTGGCTCATTAGACGCAATAGCTGGATTCAATCAAACGTCAGGTAATTTCTCGATCGCAGGTGGGGGAACATTCAGCACAGGAACAGGCGGCGTTAATTTGAACGGCGCAGTGACTGCTGGGAGTACTGTCGACGTCGTGGATGGACTTACAGTTAACGGTAACAATGCAATAGTCAATTCACGATTTTATGTTGAAGACAATCTAACCACTGGAACAACCGTCATCCCAGGTGCTGGTATATCAGACACCTCTAATTTCAATGCTGATAATGACGCCGATGAAGCAAAATGGACATTCGTGTCGGATAACGGCGCTAATGGACTAAACCCTTCCGGCACTACGAGAGCATGGTCGCATGACACCAACGATACTCCTTCAGCAGATGTCGGTCCAACTTCAGGTCAAGAGGGTAATCCCGACGGCTATATCTACACCGAGGCAACGGTTCCTGCTGCAGCTGGCGATACATTTACTATGACCTACAACACTATATTAGATGCCACGGCAGAAGATTGGGCTGTAGAATTCTACTGGAACCAGCGTGGTGATGACAACATCGCTACATTAGACGTACAGACCAACGAAGCAAGTGCTGGCTGGGTAACCCGCGGTTCATACGGTGGTGGTGATCAGCCAACTGGTGCAGTACAAGCCTGGAATTTTGAATCGCTTGACCTAACAACGTTTATCAGCAACCCATCTACTCAGATAAGATTCTTAGTAACACTTGGCTCAACAGGAAATGTCTGGAATAACGACTTTGCTTTGGACACAATTACTGTCAGAAACGACCCAACTCCAGATAGTTATATATATGGCGATAATCTTATCGAAGCTTACAATAAATCTACAGCAGACAATGTTGACTTAATAAGTTTGCGTAGCGATGTTGGTTCAGTCGGAAACGTCGTCTTCAGAGTCAACAGTGCCGGTGACGTGTACTCAGAGGGAACCAGCCGAATCGCTCAAGGAGCTGACATCGCTGAAAACTATAAAAACAATGATGGCGCAGAACCTGGTGATGTCGTGTACTTTACTGACAATCGCACAGTCGCTAAAACCACAACTGAAGGTCAGGCTGCATTGGCAGGAGTCATATCAACTAAGGCGGCAATTGTATTAGACGCAGGGGTTGATGGTGTGCCAGTCGGCCTCAAGGGTCGCCTTCCGACAAAAGTGTCTATAGCAAATGGAACTATTAAGCGTGGTGACTATCTGACATCTGGTCCGAACGGAACTGCGGTAAAAGCGGTCCGCTCCGGAACAGCGATCGGTATTGCTATGGAGCAGGCTGAATCTGATACCACTATTGATGTGTTTGTTGGCCTTACCTATTATGTTGGTGCTACCGGCGAAGCGCTACCAATAAATGGACTCACTTATGTCGAAGACGACGACATAGCGACAATCGAATCTAACGGTAACTCATGTGAAGAAAACTGTGGCTATTTGCAACTAGCAACAGAAATGACCACAGAAGATGATAGCCTTAACGACGTTATTGCTATTAATAAAACAGGCGAGCAAGGCAACCTCATTAAACTACAACGTAATGGCCAAGCAGTATTCACAGTTGCCAACACTGGTGCGCTTGAAATACGTTCTTCTAGTTCATCTGCGCTCGACATACGAAACGTTGGCGGCACAAGCTTCTTTAGTGTTGATACAATAACAGGCCTCACAACAGCAGCGGATATTACCATTACGGGATCATTTAATGGCGCAGGCTTAAGCGAGTGTTCTGGCGAGTATGAAAGCTTGCAATGGAGCAACGGCTTGTTTAGCTGTCGATCTAATGCACCTAAAATCATGCAGTTATCTCAGGCTTCTGGAGGAGATAACCTAAACACAGTCAGTGTTCCGGTCGCGTTCGATACAGAAGTAAAAAATACATCTGGGTTTACTCACAGCACATCTGCAAATACGCGAATTGCTATTGAATCTCCTGGTTGGTACCGAATAGACTACGGTGTCGGTACGCAAAAAGAAAGCTTAGAAAGTATACAATCACTGAAATGTCACGCAAGAATAAATGGTATTACTGCTATTGATCGAAGTGAATCCTACTCCGTTAATCGTTCAGAAACAAGCCTCGAGCTTACTAATTCAATGAGCGTCTTGTTTGAAATAATCGAAGCTGATAGTTACGTCGAAATAGTGTGTGATAAAAACGGAGCTGAAGGCGAAGTAGTCACTGTCGCCGATAAATCGTGGCTACTCATCGAAAAACGTTAGAATAGTAAATAAAAGTGTTAGAATAAGAGTAGATATGAGTAGGGTAATAGCAGTATTGAATCAGAAGGGTGGCGTTGGTAAAACAACCAGCACTATTAATATTGCCGCAGGAATAGCCAAATCTGGCAAGTCCGTATTAGTCGTTGATCTCGACCCTCAAGCAAATGCGACGAGTGGCTTCAGTGTCGATAAAACCACTCTTAATTCTTCAATATATGACGTACTCGTTTCTGCTCAACCAATAGCAAAAACTATTGTGCAGACAAATACGCAGGGGATAGATATTGTTCCTGCCACGACATCACTTGCTGCAGCAGAACAAGAACTTGTCAGCGTTATGTCTCGCGAAACGGTGTTAAAACAAGCATTAAACGGTCTGACATATGACGTTGTTCTAATCGACTGCCCTCCGTCGCTAGGGCTACTTTCTATAAACGCGCTCCTTGCAGCCGATAAAGTGCTTATTCCTGTCCAAGCTGAATTTTATGCATTGGAGGGACTTGGGTTGCTCATCCAGACAATTCAACGAGTACAGGCAGGTTTGAATCCAGGGTTGCAGTTGCTTGGAATAGTTATGACAATGGTAGATAGCAGGAATGCACTATCGGGGCAGGTTATCGATGAAGTCAAAAAACACTTCGGTGATTACGTCTTTGATACGCATATTCCACGTAATGTTCGTCTGGCTGAATCACCAAGTTTTGGCAAAACTATATTCGAACACGATAAATGGTCTAAAGGAGCTCGCGCCTATAAAGCCTTGACTAAGGAGATTCTAATTAGATGAGTCCCGTTAGAAATTACACAATAGAATGTCGAAAAAAATCGTTTAGTCGTGTATTAATTGGAAGGGATTTCTAACGGGATGAGCAAGCAAGCATTAGGAAAAGGCTTTGACGGATTGATCCCTATCGGTTTTGATGTTGGTTCTGTTGTAGATAAAGGTGAACAAATCAGGGATATAGCAATTGAAATGATTGTCGCTAATCCTGATCAACCCAGGAAAAGTTTTGATGAAAAGTCCCTAGAAGAACTATCCCATTCAATAAAACAACACGGTGTTATTCAGCCAATTGTCGTGAGCAAGCACAAAGATAATACGTACAGAATTGTTGCAGGTGAGAGACGTTGGCGAGCTTCGCAATTAGCTGGTTTAAAAAAATTACCAGCCATCGTAAGAGATCATAAAGAATTAGAAGAAATAGAAATAGCACTGGTTGAAAACATCCAACGAGTCGATCTAAGCCCACTAGAAACGGCAGTTTCCATTGTCAAATTGCGTGATCAGTTTTCTTTATCAGCTAGCGAAATAGCGAAGAAATTAGGCAAAGCAGAGACCACGGTAAGTAATATTATTCGTTTGCTGCAATTACCGAAACAAGCAGTTGAGGCAATGCAAGAAAACCGCATTACTGAGGGTCATGCTCGTGCAATTTTAGCTCTCAAAACAGATGAGGAAGCGCAATTAGATCTATTGAACAATATAGTTGTTCAAGGTCTCTCTGTGCGCGATGCAGAAAAGTATGTCCATGAACACAAGAGCATTACGTCCTCAAATAAAAACAGTTATTCTAAAGAAACAAAATCAATCATAAATGGTCTTAAAAATCCCTTGAAAGATACGGTATCAATACGCGAAAAATCCAAAAAGGGCACTGGCGTTATCACCATAGCCTATAAAAGTAGCGATGAATTAAAACAATACCTCAAAAGCATAAATTAAAATAAACTCACTACTACTTGCAAGCAATACGACTTTACAGACTTCTAAAAGATCCAACAGGAACGAATCGAAGAATAGCGATTCCAGTAACGCTACTTGTCTTTATTGCTCCAAAATTACGAGAATCTAGAGAATTTGATCGATTGTCTCCACTCACAAATATTTCATTCTCTCTCACTGTAATATCAACTTCACCAGATGTTGATAAAATATCTCTAGAGTAGTCTTGACCTTCATCAGGATCAAATCCTTCTGGGTATTCTTGGTTGTAGACAGTGTAGTTGCCATCCCGTACAACAACTCTTTCTCCCGGCAAACCAATGACTCTTTTTATGAGATGGTCCACGTCACCAGAGTTTCTGACAGCAGAAGGTTTATCGAAAACAACCACCTGATAGCGTTGTGGAGCGTAGTCTTTGCCACGTACACTTGACCAGTTTTTTGATAGTTTCTCGACGATTAAACGATCGCCGTTCTGTAGTGTCGTCTCCATGCTCTGACCGAAGACTTCGTAAGATTGAAAGACGAATATAGTGATAAAAATAGCTAACACCGGTGCTGCTATCAATACCGCCACAGTTGAGGCTATGCTTTTCCAGCCGCTTTCGATAGACTGTGCTGCATAGACGGGCTCTTCAGGTTTTTGTTTAAATATATTTCTCATAATTTTACTTCTTTCACGTTAACTATAGCAGATAGACTTAAGCTTTACTCATAGAGCTAAGATAGATATACTGTTAGACTGACACATGACGCATTTTAGACAAAGAAACAATGACAAGCCACAACCTCGCTCGATAGACGGGTTTATTCCTCGATCGCCGCAAGAGCCGTCCAAGCGCACTGTGCAGCGCCAATTTCAGACTGCTTACAAACCAAAGTCACAAAACAGCAACACTCCGAGCAATGATACGACCGATCCTTTCAGTAGACCGCGGGTTGACCCGTTTGCGCAAGCAGAAGCGTTCGAGACACTCGATCTTGATCAAGAACTAGCTGGTGATACAAAGCACGCCAATGAAAGCAAGAAGCGTCTATTTTTCAGAAAAAAACACGATAAAGATGAAAAAAGAAAAAAACACTCAAATTTCAAAAAAGCATCAAAAGTTTTTGCAATTTTTTCAGCCGCAACGTTAATAGGGGTCGCATCATTATTCGGGTATGGTTTCCTGAAAGCCCGCAACATTTTTAAAGGCGACGGAGAAGGTGCTGCTGCATTACAGCAAAATGTTGATCCAGCCAGACTCAACGGAGAAGGCGATGGTCGTGTCAATATATTAATGATCGGTAAAGGTGGCCCCGGCGAAACGGCACCAGACCTCACCGATACACTTTTACTGGCAAGTATTGATCCAGTTGCAAATGAGGCAGCACTGGTTAGTGTTCCGCGTGATTTGTATGTGCAATCTGACAATGGGTACTCTTCTAAAATAAATGCAGTGTACTCAAACGCAAAACAAGCTCGGCTTTCTAATGGAGACGATACAGACTCTGACAAAGAATCAGCAGAAGTGAGCGGTCTCAATGCTATTAAAGATACGGTCAGTGACGTACTTGGCGTACCAGTACATTATTATGTGATGGTCGATTTTAAAGCTTTTGAAGATGCAATTAATACCGTAGGTGGGCTTACTATAGATGTTAAAGAGCCTTTATATGATCAAACGGTGGCTTGGCTATTGGACGGCAACCCGCTTGTCGCAGATAAAGGGCTTCAGACTATGGACGGAAAAAGAGCATTGCTCTACGTACGTTCGCGTAAAGGAAGCGCTCGGGGAGACTTTGATAGGACAGAAAGACAAAGAGAAATAATTGTCGCCCTGCAGCAAGAAATACTATCAGCAGACACGTACTCAAATCCATTTAAAGTTGTTGAGCTTCTCAATACCTTTGGAGATCGAGTGCGAACAGATCTTAATGGACTCGATGAAATAAAACGACTTTATGAAATAGGTCAAAAAATAGGCCCAGATAAAATTGGTTCAGTTGGTTTAGCAGACCCTCCTAATATACTTGTGACAACTGACTTTATTGGTGACCAATCAGTCGTTGTGCCAACGGCAGGGCTGTATCAATACGACGAAATTCAAAGCTATATTCGCAACAATCTACGTGACGCTTTTTTGAAGAGTGAAGACGCTCGAGTAATTATTCTCAACGGAACAACAATAGCGGGACTCGCAGGTGCGACAAGCGATGAACTGAAATCTTACGGTTATAATGTCATCGGTGTGGACAATGCTCCAACACAAGACTATGTTCAAAATCAAATCATAGACCTTACCAATGGAGATCTTCGCTACACTAAAAGCTACATGGAACGACGTCTTGGACTCAAGTCTACTACTGTCGCACCACCACGCATTCCTGACATCACTGAAGCAGACTTTGTTATAATTCTAGGAACAGATGAAGCTACAAAGACGACAAACTAGGGGTCCAAAGAGAACAGGCTATTCAGCGCTGCTACATTTATTTTTTCTAGGTGCCTTGCCGCTGGCACTTTATGTGTTGATTCGCCTTGATTTTACCTGGATAGCAGTACTTGTCATCTTGCTGAGTAAATGGCGTATATTCGCAGTAAAAGCTCGTCATTGGCCAGCGAACATTCGTGCTAACGCAGTTGATATATTTGTCGGTTTGTCGGCTGTCGCTTTTATAGATATTTCTAGTACACAGCTTCTACAGCTACTATGGGTTGGCATGTACATACTGTGGCTTGTATTCGTGAAGCCTCGCTCAAAGCCACTATGGATAGGAATACAAGCCATAATAGCTCAAACGGTGTCGTTGGTGGCTGTATTTCAAATCTGGTCAGAAGCATCAATAACAACTCTCGTTTTTGTCTGCTGGGGAATTGCCTATCTATGCTCAAGACACTTCTTGGCTGCATTCGACGAAGCCATGGCACGAGGGACCGCTTATGCGTGGGCTTTCTTTGTCGCATCAATTGTCTGGTTGAGTGGTCATTGGCTGATCTACTATGGCCCTATTGCCCAGCCAGCGCTACTTATTAGTGCATTAGGTTACGGATTAGCGTCTATTTATTATCTTGAACACACCGATAGGCTGACGAGTAATGTCAGGCGACAGTTTATTGCCGTGATGGGTGTTATTGTGTTATTTGTGATTGTGTTTTCTGATTGGACCGATAAAACGATATAGCCGCGCTTGCTCTCAGCATATTCATTTCTCATTACCTCTAGAAGTGTTCAATGATGTATTACACACGTTTCGTTTGCTATTCAACCCGGGAAACCGCACCTCAAGCGTGATTGTCTGCATGTTTGACATGTTCAATCGACAATATCGTCACATTGCTAGGGGCGGTCGCGTATAATAATACTCATGGAAAATAACGTAAAAAAATCGACGACCTCAAAGAAAAAGCCTGCTGTAAACAATAAGAGTAAAAGTAAGGATAACAGTACCGACCTCTATAAGAATCTATTACTCGGGTTACTCGCTATTACGGCAGGATTCTTTGGTGGATGGTTTGGTGGACAGCAGCAAACCACACAATCTCAAACCACAGTACAACGTGAAATAGTCGAGGGCGAATCAAATCTTATCAACACTATCGTTCAAGATGTCGATCCGAGTGTTGTTTCGGTGAATGTGACAAGTACGTCAGTGCAAGAAGATTTCTTTGGCAGGATAGGCGAACGAGAGCGACAATCTGCAGGGACCGGATTTGTTATTAGCGAAGACGGTATTATTATTACAAATCGTCACGTGATTCCAGAAGGTACAACTGAAGTAACGGTCACATTCTCTAATGGACAAGAGGCAGAGGCGGATGTAGTTGGACGCACTAACCAAAGTGATCCACTAGATGTCGGGTTCCTAAAACTAAAAGATCCAGATGCTTATGAGTTTGTTGTCGCAACACTCGGAGATTCAGACGAAGTTCAGGTGGGCGATAGGGCGGTTGCAATAGGCAATGCGCTAGGTGAATTTCAAAACACTGTCACGAGTGGAATCATCTCTGGGTTTGGACGAGATATAGAAGCTTTTGATGGGGGTGGTGTCGAGACGCTGCAAAACTTGTTTCAAACAGACGCAGCCATTAATTCAGGCAACTCAGGTGGCCCATTGGTCAACTCTGCTAGCCAAGTGATAGGTATTAATGTTGCAACTGCCAGCGCAGAGAATATTAGCTTTGCTATTCCTATTAATGATGCAAAAGGTTTGATAGATATTGTACTTGAACGCGGCAAGCTAGAGCGTCCATACCTTGGCGTCCGTTACGTGCCATTAGACGAAGATGTCGCTCGTCAGCTCGGAATTGATAGGGACCAAGGAGCCTATATTCCACTTGATAACGCTCAACGCCCAGCCATACTGCCAGATTCTCCTGCAGATAAAGCAGGTTTGCAGCAAGAAGATATTATTATCGCGATAGATGGTGAAGAACTAACGCAGGAAAAAGGTTTAGTAAGTATACTAGGTAAAAGACGCGTCGATGACACAGTGACACTGACGATTCTGCGAGGGCAAGACGAACTCAAGATAGACGTTACACTCGAAGCGGCACCTGATCAGTAATTAGTTGATATGTGAGAAAAACTGGATGAGGTCTTCAGTCTTTTGTAGCTTGAATCCAACTTTTGCCGCAATCTGTGCAAGCTGCTCATGTTGAGATACAAGACTTTCTGTGAGAATGGCAAATGGATACTGACCACGCTGTTCGAGCATGGCGAGCGAGCTGAATAGATCTTGATAATGACTTAGCCCGTCTTTACCACTAAATAAGGCAATAGCTGGCTCGTGTTTGGCGGCTTTATTAATTGGATAGTTGTCAGGTACATAGGGTAGGTTACAGCATAAGATGGCGCCATCAACTACATCTGCTCCAAGTCTGGACATGAGGTCGGCGCGCATGAAAATGACATTTGCCTCGTGCTTTGAGGCGTTCTGCTTTGCTACGCTCAGGGCAGATTTTGATATTTCGGTTGCATAAACAACACTAGTCGGAAGCTCTAGTTTTGCTGTAATAGCAATGCATCCAGTCCCTGTACCTATATCGATAATTTTTATATTTTCGGTATCTTTTGTGCCTAGAGTTTTCGTGAATTCAAGTAGTACTCCAAGCATAGTCTCTGTTTCTGGTCGTGGCGTTAGTGCTGCAGGAGTGACTAAAAAATCGCGTCCGTAGAATTCTTGATGACCACGAATGTATGCTAGAGGCAGGTGAGTAGACCGATAGTTAACCTGGTTAATTAATTTTGCAATTTGGTCTGTAGAAAGCTCAAAATCAGAGTGAGCAATTATCCATGAGCGGTCCTTATTTAGCTCATCTGCTAGTAATATCTCAGCATCCAGCCGTGCGCTATCTACATTGGCGTCCGTCAGCTGAGTTATTGATTTCTTTAGCCAAGTTTGAATAGTCATAACAGGGGTTACTATAGCATAGTGGCTCGCAGAAATCAGGACAATTGAAATACAGTATTGACAAATAATCAATAATTTGCTATTATATATGTATCTAAATAACTTAAAATAAAAGGAATAACAAAAAATCATGGAATCATCACCAAAAAATCAAACAGCTCAAGAAGTAGAAAATAAGCAAAAAACTCCAGAAGATGTTGCAGCTCAAGTTGGAAGAATCACGGCAAAGTTAATGGATAGAGCCAATAGAGGATTCGACAAGGGTGTCAAAATGAACCGACTATCTGAAGTCACAGGCAACGAAGTAAAAATTGCACCAAATGGTTTAGATCAAACTATTGAACTAATTAGTGAAGATGGTAAATACGAAAAAGTGAGCACAGAATTAAGTGCAGGTTCTTCGAGTATAGTTACTACTGGGACTGTAAAATCAGTCCCTGAAAAAGGTTCTATAAGTGTACAAGGAAAAATGAGTAGAGCAGATTACGAAAACCAGCACGTAGATAATGCTCCAGCATTAAGCACCTCTTTGAGGGGTCCTAACGACGTGGTGACGACTAAAGGACTTAGCTTAGACCAGTCTATATCTGCTGCTGCAAATACGCTTGCATCTGTGAGGGGCGAATTTGCCTTAAGAGAACAAGCACACAGTCAGCAAGTTGACGAAAGTATACAAGATATAATTAGCGCTTAATAATTATAAATTAAAACTAGAATTGTTAAATTGAGGCGCCCTGAATATTAATTTAAGTTTCGGATTTTAGGAGATTGGCTTCGGCGTTTTTGAGTTCTTCTAAAATATCTTCTATATTGCCGGACATTGCACCTGGAATGTTCGAACGGCTGTAGCCGATTCGGTGATCAGTAATCCGGTCTTGCGGGAAGTTATAGGTGCGAATTTTCTCTGATCGGTCACCAGACCCGACTAGTTTTTTGCGTTCAGAAGATAGCTTTTCGTTTTCAGTATCAATCCGGTGCTGGAGCAGGCGAGAGCGCAAGACGCTCATAGCTTTTAGCTTATTCTTGATCTGTGATTTTTCATCCTGATTCGTCACAACGAGTCCAGTAGGGATGTGGGTGATGCGCACTGCAGAATCGGTGGTGTTGACAGATTGACCGCCGTGGCCACCAGCTCGGTAGTAGTCAACTCGCAAATCCTGTGTCTGGATCTCAACATCAGTGTCTTCGGCTTCAGGCAATACAGCTACTGTGACAGTACTTGTGTGGACTCGGCCTTGAGATTCGGTGTCAGGTACGCGCTGGACGCGGTGTACGCCAGCTTCTAGCTTGAAATGTCCGTAAGAACCAACACCGTTTATCTGAAAACTAATTTCTTTGTATCCACCAACATCAGATGGACTATCAGATAATAATTCTGTTTTAAACCCGGCAATTTCTGCTTGGCGTGCATACATCCGGTAGAGTTCACCGGCAAATAAAGAAGCTTCGTCTCCGCCAGCCCCAGCGCGTATTTCCACTATGCAGTTTTTGTGTGCGTTAGGATCTTTGGGAATCAATAAATTCTCTAATTTTGTATTAAGTTTTTCAATTGCTTCTTCAGTTTCCGCTATTTCTAGCTCAGCTAGTTCGGCTAGCTCGCCGCCACTCTTTATGAGTTCTTTAGCTGATTTTAGTGCAGATTTATTTTGTTCAATTGCATCGTAGGTACTAATGACTTCTTCAAGTTCTGAAATACGCTTGGCAGTAATTGGATACTCCCGGGAACTAAAATAGCCAGGATCTTCAAGCTTTGTTTGCAAGGTTTCTAATTCAGATTTGTATGCATTTATTTTCATGAGTTATATGTAGTGTACAAATAAAAAAGCCCCAAACGAAATGTTTAAGGCTTTGATAGATAGCAACTAACCGATTTTTTGTGGTTCGGCTTTCTTTTCTGAATCAGCTTTTTCTTTCGCTTCAACGTCTTTGACTGCTTTTGCAGCTTTTTCATTCTTCGCTTCGCGCGCCTTTTGAGCTGCATCGCGGCGGTTTTTGAATTTATCAACGCGTCCTTCAATGTCGACAAGCTTTTCTTGTCCAGTGTAGAACGGGTGAGAGCTGCTTGAAATGTGCACTTTCACAAGTGGGTATTCATTGCCGTCTGTGTGTTTAGTTGTTTCTGAACTTGCAACTGTAGAGCGAGTCAGAATCTTGGTGCCGTCGTTGAGGTCTTCGAAGACCACAAGGCGGTAGTTGGTTGGGTGTATATCTTTTTTCATAGTTAAGTACAGATTATACGCGAATAACTGCCTATGGTCAACAAGGTGTTGGAAAATACCGTCGCCTCTGTTATAGTAGTATATACAATAAATTAAACAACCAAGTGAGAGATTATCCTCCCAAGGCCATTGTGGCCAGCGGGCACAACTCCTTGGTGAAGCGAAAGGATAGCACTATGGCGGGAATTACCGTTGATGCTAAGAAATTATTAGAAGCCGGAGCTCACTTCGGCCACAAAACAAGTCGTTGGCACCCAGCAATGGCACCATACATCCACAGCAAAAGAGCTGGGAATCATATTATTGATCTGACGCAGACAGCAGACAAATTGGAAATAGCTCTCGATGCAATTACTAAAGCTGTTGCAGGTGGGGGCAAAATATTAGTCGTTTCTACCAAGCGCCAAGCTGTTGACTCTATTCAGAAACTTGCTGATGACACGAACATGCCATTTGTTGTGAATCGTTGGCTCGGTGGCATGATGACTAACTACAACACAATGTCTGAGCGTATCAAGCATCTAAAAAACCTTGAAGAAAAAATGACAAGCGGTGAATTAGTTGCAAAATACAGCAAGCTAGAAGTGCAAAGATTCCAAGAAGAAATCGACGAAATGAACGTCATGTATGGCGGAATCAAAGATATGCCTAAACGACCAGCAATGGTGTTTGTTGTTGACATACTCCACGACAGAAATGCCGTGCTAGAATCAGCAACACTAGGAATCCCAGTGGTTGGACTTGTCGATACAAACGGCGATCCACGCACTATAAGCTACCCAGTACCATGTAATGATGACGCTTTGAAGACAATTGAACTCGTCTGCGATTACGTCAAACAAGCAATCGACCTTGGTAAAAGCCAACAAAAATCACCCACTGAAGAAAAGCCTGCTGAAAAATCTGAAAAAGTAGAAGTTGCAAAATAATTAGCAAAATTAAGAGAGGAGAATAGTTTGTAGCTCAGCCTAACGACTAATGCCTACAGACTTGAGACTAAACCATGAAACTAAATATTGAAGATATTAAAAGATTAAAAAACTTAACTGGTGTCGGACTAACTGATGCTAAAAAAGCACTGACAGAAACTGACGGTGATTTCGATAAAGCACTTGAAGCTATGCGCAAAAAGGGCATGACCAAAGCAGAGAAGCGTGGCGAACGCGAAGCACGTAACGGTACAGTCATGAGTTACGTTCACGACAATCGCATTGGGGTTATCGTTGAAGTAAATTGCGAAACTGACTTTGTTGCCCGCAACGAAAACTTTACTGATATGGTAAAAGACGTTGCAATGCACATTGCAGCCAGCAACCCACAGTATCTTGATGATGAAAGCATTCCTGCAGACGTAAAAGAAGCAAAACAAGAAGAATTCACTGCTAAAGCAAAAGAAGAAGGTAAGCCTGAAGCTATGCTCGAAAACATTGTTAGTGGCATGCTTAAAAAGTATTTCGCAGAACTATGTCTACTTAGCCAGCCATTCATCAAGAATCCAGACCAAACTGTTGGCGAATTCGTCAAACAAGCGAATGCTCAGCTCGGTGAAAACATTGTGGTCAGAAAATTCAACCGTATCCAATTGGGCGAAGTTTCTTAACCAGACTCTTTAAACGCGAATGAACTGCTACAATAAAGACAAGCGTAATAGATAGGAGCAATGAAATGAACGATCCAACAATGAAAAAAGAGTTGAATGACAATCTAAAGTCTGCGAAAGAACACTTTGCTGGAGAAATAGCCAAACTCAGAACCGGTCGGGCTCATCCAAGCATGGTGCAAGATTTAAGAGTGGAAGTATACGGTGCTCCAACGCCACTTATTCAGGTGGCAACTGTAACAACTCCTGAACCACAGCTTATTCAAATTTCTCCATTTGATCCGTCTACAATGAAAGACATTTCAGAATCTATTAGAAAAAACGAATCGCTTGGATTCAATCCTGTAGACGATGGAAGAATTATCAGAATACAGATTCCTGCGCTTACGACGGAGCGCCGTCAGCAAATCGTTAAGCAGCTAGGGGAAAAACAAGAAGAAGCGATGATTGGTATCAGAAAAGCTCGCCAAGAAGCCATGAATACAGTTTCTAAAGCTAAAAAAGACAAAGAAATAGGTGAAGACGAAGCAAGTCGATTCGAAAAAGACATCGAAGCACTTATTGCTGAGGCTAAAGCTTCAATTGAAGAGCAAGCCAAAGATAAAGAAACAGAAATTTTGAAAGTCTAAGCAAGACAGAGAATACATTTTGAAGACTTCAATTAACATCCCTAATCACATCGGTATTATTTTAGACGGCAACAGACGCTGGGCGAAAGATAACAATAAAAAGTCCCTCGAAGGGCACAAGCGTGGCTCAGAAGTTTTTAAAGAAATTTCTATTGGACTGTTTGAGCGTGGTGTTAAATATGTCAGCGCCTATGTTTTCTCAACGGAGAATTGGAAACGAACTGCAGAAGAAGTCGACTACCTCATGCGGTTGGTCGTGAAAGCGGTAGAATCTCATCTAGAAGAATACGATCGTCAAGGCATCAAGATACAAATACTAGGATCCAGAGATCGTATCAAGAAATCTGTTCTAAAAGCAATTGAACGAACTGAACAAAGAACTGCCAATAATACTAAAGGTACACTAGCATTATGTTTCAATTATGGCGGGCGTGAAGAGTTGGTTGATGCAGTGAAGTCTATCGTGATAGAGGGAACCAAAGCACAAGATATAGTAGAATCAACCATATCTCAAAAGCTGTACGGTCCAGATATACCTGATATGGACTTACTTATCCGTACCTCTGGCGAACAGCGGATTAGTGGATTCATGTTGTGGCGATCTTCATATGCAGAAATGTATTTTATGGACACCTATTGGCCAGATGTCACAATGAAAGAATTTGATCAAGCAATACAAGTCTACAGCGATAGACAGAGGAGATTTGGGTGTTAGTATTTTTTGGATTTATTTGTATTTTGTTATTAGTGATTGCTCATGAAGCAGGGCATTTTTTTGCTGCACGCCGTAATGGCATAGAAGTAGAAGAATTTGGTATTGGATTTCCTCCAACCGCCAAAGTTATCACAACAAAAAATGGTACGGAATATACACTCAACTGGCTACCACTCGGAGGGTTTGTC
>Ga0307983_1000644_pt1 | contig 17260 bp, 14 predicted proteins | sample OrgLakmetagen991_FD_201845 | JGI IMG/M metagenome (GOLD analysis project Ga0307983, IMG submission 201845) | Saline water microbial communities from Organic Lake, Antarctica - #991 | ecosystem: Environmental > Aquatic > Non-marine Saline and Alkaline > Saline | place: Antarctica: Organic Lake...
GCGTTGGAATGAGTAACGTAAGAGATGAGGGCCTCCGTGGTCGAGATGAGTGTTGTAACCCATATCGAACCGGAGGTCCTCACCTTTTCAACTCACGCCACGCTCACAACCTCCGTGGGAACAACACATAGCCCGGGGTCGCCGGGTCGCGCCATTAAGTGCACCACTGCAATAACGGGCTTTTTTACTCTGAAAGCGTCATTCAACCACATAGCCTGGGAACCCTTTCCTGAATTAATAAGTTTAGATAGCGTCATATTGTGGGGCAGTTCTAAACCCTAATCACTCCAAACGATACGCCGGGTTCGACGTGTCCGTGCCGCACGAGCGAACAGTGTTGGTCGTCGCTTGGGTCACGACCCAGTCGTGCCTATGCCATACGTCAACTGGAACTAAGAGCAGCTCACAGCCTCCTGGCTCAGGAAGGCCTCCTAAAACATTCCACTACGTCTGCCCACACGAAGTGAAAGTGACCTCCAAGACGTCAATTTCCGAAAACTGAAAAGACGTCCCTTGGCTTGCGCAACATATGTGGTGGCCCTGACTCGCCAACCAGAACCAGTGGTTCTCTTTTCTGGCTGGCGCGCCCATCGATGTGCGATTCCTGTGACTGCGAAGCACCTCGAGGGCGACCACTTGGCCAAAAATATCGCTTCACTCAAAGGAATAAACCTTCCACTGGACTCCCTAGCCGTCGTCTGCCACGGCCAAAAGGACTACACACTCGAAAACATCACGCTTCCAGATCCCGGTCCTGGTGAGGCCCTGGTTCGGGTGGAGGCGGTGGGCATCTGTACGCCAGTGAAGTCAAGTGCTACCAGGGAGCACCTAAGTTTTGGGGTGACGACACCCAACCTGCATATGTTGAAGATGATGGGGTTCCAGGGCACGAATTTGTCGGCATCGTCGAAAAGATTGATGACGAGGCTAAAAGGGGTGGGGCGTGGACGTCGGAGATTATGTTGTCGCCGAGCAAATCGTTCCGTGTGGCGAATGCCTATACTGCGAACGCGGCTCCTTTTGGATGTGCATGAAACACACAATTTTCGGTTTCAAGAAGTCGGCGTTTGGGGCAATGGCATCCCACATGACATACCCCCGTCAAGCTCGGGTCCACAAAACAAATCCCTCCATATCTCCCGCACACGCAGCCTTTATGGAACCCTTGGCATGCTCGCTACACGCAGTGGAGAGAGCAAGCCTCAAGTTCGAAGACCTCGTTGGGGTGGTGGCCTGATGTGGTCCAATTAGATTTGGCATGATTGCGGGCGCGGCTGCGAAAAGCCCTCGCGGGATAATCGCTTTCGACATTGACGAACGAAAACTCGCCATCGCCAAAAAAGTGGCGCTACCCATGCAATAAACATTGGTAAATCTGACCCGTGGGATGTTTTCGCAAGCCTCACTGACGGTTACGGGGCTGAAGTTTATCTGGAGGGAACTGGTCATCCGTCAGCTGTGGGCCGAGGGCTTCGGTTGCTTCGCAAACAGGGAACTTTCGCTCTCTACAGTGTCTTCAAAGAGGAGGTCGCAGTCGACTGGACGATTATCAGCGACGACAAGGAGCTGAACGTCCTGGGCGCGCACCTTGGTTCTGTGTGCTGGCCAGACGCTGCGCGAATGGATAATTCGGGCAAGCTTCCACTCGACGAAAGAGGAAAGAGGAAAGAGGAAAGAGGAAAGTCCAAAATACAGATATATATGCCGAGTATTCGCACTACTCGAAGGAGCAAGCTTGCTCATTTGTTGGGCAATTGCTAATCGGCTTGACAAGAGCCAAACCTTCCGCCTACGTTAGGGAATCGTTGTTCCCAACGATGGGGACTGACCGAAAGGGTTGCAACGTGGCAAATCAACTTTCTATCTCGAGTGGGCCACAGGTGGTGGCACAGGGCGTACGGACGGCGTGGCGGCGTGTGACCGACATTAATCTACTTATCGTGCCTTTGATCGGGATTGTAATTCTGCTCTCGCTATTTTCTGATTCATTCCTGACAACTTCGAACTTTCAAAACCTCCTGCGTATCGCCGCCTTCTTCATAGTGTTGGGAGTTGGCCAGACCTTTGTCATAACAAGTGGGAACATTGACTTGTCGATTGGATCCATGCTCGCGTTGGTGATGGCCCTTGTTTCCTTCGAGCTTGTTGATCCGGGACTCCCGATTGGCCTTGTCGTGCTGGGCTCCGTCGTCATTGGTGCCTTCTTCGGAGCCATTAACGGCTTGATTGTCACGGTGCTAAAAATACCCGCCCTACTTGCGACACTCGGTGGGCTCATCGCCTACCGTGGCATTGTTCAGCAGTATATGTACGGTGGGCAGTACGCCGGCTTCCCCGACGAGATTGTCGCGATTGGTCGCGGCTCGATTGGCATTATGCCAATTTCTGTCATTATCGCGGCCGGAGCCGTCGCTTTGGGAATTTTCCTTTTCCGCTACACCCGGTTTGGTCGCTACAGCATTGCAATTGGCTCCAACGAAGAAGCTGCGCGTCGTGCGGGCATCAAGGTTGACCGCTGGAAGGTTGCCATTTTTGCCTTCCAGGGTGCGATGGTCGGTGTTGCGGCCCTCATGCTGATGGGTCGTATGAATGCGGCACATCCCAACATGGGAGCAATGAGTGAATTGCACGTAATCGCCGGAGTAGTTCTCGGCGGAACCCTGTTGTTCGGCGGGTATGGCACCATATTTGGCACCGTTCTCGCGATGATTTTGATTGCGGTTTTGGAGAACGGTTTGATGCTGGCAGGCGCCGGATTCTACTGGCAGCAGATTTTCCTCGGATTACTAATCATTGCCGCCGTGGCGATTCAGATGTTGAGGGTGCGACAGCGCGGTAGGTTCTAACGTCGGATCCGTCATTTGGGCTGAAGATTATCCTCGGTCAGATGCCCTCAAGGCAACTCTAGAATTCCATCACAGCAGATGGAAATCAGTAAATTAATAAGGAGATTGGATATGAGAGTGAAAAAAATAGTTGCACTCGCGGCAGTAGCATTGCTCCCGCTTGTTGCTTGTACCACTGCTACTGAAGAAGAGAGTGCGGTCACCGAAGAAAGCAGTGTGACTGCGGAGGCGGAAGAAGAAACATCAGTTCTGTTTCTGTCCTTCACCAACGACATCACTGAGATGGCAGGCCAGATTCTCGAAGGCATGCAAAGAGAATTTGCATCAGCCGGGTTTGCTGTAGACGTTCAGACCGCCGCTCCCGCTGGTGCCGAAGACAACGAGGGGTTCGATCGACTGCTGGAAAACGCAATCACGATCGCGCCCGAATATCTCATTGTTCTTCCCTCCTCCTATGACATCACGGAGAACCGTCTTGTTCAGATCGAAGAGGCCGGCATCAAAACTATCGTCGTGAACTACTTCCCGGGGATGCTCGAGAACGAACCACTCATTGATCCGCTTACCTGGATCACTGTGGATGAGCGCCTAATGGGCGAAGTCGGCGGTCAGTACATGGCTGAGCAGTACTGCGCAGAGGGCACGAGCCCAAACGTGGTTCCGTTCTACGGTCCTTCCGCGTCAGAAATCTCCATCCAGCGCATGGGTGGGGCAATCGAGAAGATGACCGAGGTGCTCGCTGCTTGCGGACAGGAAATGGTCATCCTTGAAGAACTTTACGTGGACTTCAACCGCGAAAAAGCCTTCACCTTTGCAGAGAACATGGCTACCAAGTATCCAGAGGGTGAGCTCGACCTGATCATCGGGGCGAACAGTAACACCGCACTGGGCGCTATGGAGGCCCTCATCGGTCAGAACCGGATCGACGACGTTGAAATTCTGGGAATGGGTGGCCAGCTCGACGAGTTGGCTGCAATCTGCCGCGGCGACATTGTTGCAGCTGGATTCCGCGACTCCCTCCGCATGGGCTCGTCCATCGCACAGACCATCATGGACGCTAATGAAGGTCTGCCAGTAGACAAGGTCACCTTGCCTCCTATCCCGATTGTGTATGACTGCGAGACGGTCTCCCAAGAACTGCCAGATGTGTTTTGGGAGTTTGACGCGTTCCAGCGCAACATTTCCGAGGAAATGTACAACCAGTACTTCGGCTAATCACCAACAATTGAAAGCCACTGTGGTCGGTGCGGTAGTTACCGCTACCGCACCGACCACAGTCGGCACTGATCAGGAGGTCAAATTTTGTACGAGTCAGAAATGAAGGATCGTAGCCCCGGGACCGTAGTTTTGCGCACCGAGAATCTCACGAAACACTATGGTGGAGTAGAAGCTCTTACCGACGTCAATTTTGAAATTCGCACAGGGGATGTTGTTGCCCTTGTCGGTGATAACGGTGCCGGCAAGTCGACCTTCGCGAAGATGATTTCTGGTGCGATATCGCCGACTGCAGGGAAAATCGAATTTTTTGGTAAAGAGGTCGCCTTCAAGGATCCTGCGCAAGCACGCGAACTGGGTATTGAAGCTGTTTATCAAGATCTAGCTCTTGTCCCGCACATCGATGTCGGAGGAAATCTGTTTCTGGGTCGTGAACCCGCGCCTTTCGGTCTCCTTGGTCGGGCTCTCGGCCTCTTAGATTTGGGCGCGATGAGAAAATCAGCGTGGGAGGCTCTCGAGCGACTCAAAGTTAAGTTGCCATCGGTTACTACCCCGATTGGATCGATGTCCGGGGGACAAAGGCAAGCTACCGCTATCGCACGTAGCGTTCTCTGGGGTGGTGAACTCATCATTATGGATGAGCCTGTCGCTGCTCTTGGTGTTCAGGAGACTGAAGAAGCACTCAAGTTGGTTGAAGATGTTGCTAGCCACGGTGTACCTCTTGTCATCATTAGCCACAACCTCGAGCACGTCTTCCGCCTTGCTAACCGGATAGTCGTCTTCCGGCTCGGTGGCTTGGCAGCTGACGTAAAGGTGGAAGACACGACTCCGCAAGAGATTGTCGGCTACATCACGGGAGCGACCAAAGCACAGGCCAAAGCGACTGCGTGATACTCCCTGAGGCTGGGGTACTAGTGTCTTCGCCTCCGGCGAGTGCACCTAGGAACCTAGTCACGTAGATGGGCAGCTTGTAACCATGAGGGTCATCTCCGTAGAGGCTCTCGTAGCGAGACCCTGCCCATCCAGAAAAATCCTTTTTTGTTTGTTTTAAGTACTGCGTTCAGGGTAGATCTCAGTTCTGTTGCTATGAAGTGAGAACGCCCCGGAGCCGCTTGATAATTATCAAGGTCTTGATTCCGGGGCGACCTTTCTGGGCAGCGTTACCTGGGAAAAGTGAGCTTGAGGAGTGCCTCCCTCGAGAAAAAATGGCACAGACGTGTGGGCGCGGGTGGGGAATCGGGTTCCTCCAGGGCCCTAAGAGTTGTCTGTGGTCTCAGGTGAGAGTCAACCGCGTGTCTCGAAAAAACTGCAGCGAGAATCCTTAGGTTACCCGCGGATTTCAGGTCTTTGAGGAGAACCGAATCGGAGGTAGCGTTGAGGAGCCTTTAGGCCACCGCGCCCTTTTGGTTGCTAGCAAATTTGGATGTGCGAGGAGGAAGACTTAGATTATGAAACTCGTTGTCGGCGTTGACTCTTCGACGCAGTCGTGCAAAGTCCAAATTCGGGACCTAGAAAAGGGCACCCTCATCTCCACAGGAGTGGCGCCCCACCAGCCAACCTTTCCTCCACGGAGCGAACAAGATCCTAATCAGTGGTGGGAGGCCTTGATACTTGCATTTGAGAACGCAACGTCGAATGTCCTCGTGAATAAAAAAGACATCGAAGCAATCGCGGTGACTGCTCAATGCCATGGGATGGTGACGCTCGATCAGGAACAGAAAGTTGTGCGTCCCGCCAAGCTCTGGAACGACACTCAGTCAGCACCTCAATCGCATGACCTAGTAGAGAAATACGGTCGAGATTTCTGGATCAATCAGGTTGGTTCCTTGATTTCGTCATCCTTCACGGTCACAAAGGTCGCGTGGTTGAAAGAAAACGAGCCGGAAAACTTTGCCAAGGTGGAAAAAATTTGTCTACCCCACGACTTCTTGACCTTTCGATTGACGGACCGGCTCGTCACAGACCGAGCCGGTGCGACCTGCACTGGCTACTATTCGATAAGGGAAAGCCAATGGCTCCATCAGCTTTTAGCAGATATTGATTCAACCCGAGATTGGAGCAACGCACTTCCTGAGGTTCTGGGACCAGAAACAGTAGTGTCGACTATTTCAGAGAGTGCTGCACATCAGTTGGGGCTGAGCCGAGAGGTAGTAGTAGGACCAGGCACTGGCGACCAAATGGCTGCTGGCATTGGGTTGGGAATTCGCGAGGGAGATTTTGTATTCTCAATTGGAACGTCTGCCGTGATTTTCACTGTTTCAAGTGAACCTGTGTATGACTTAACAGGAATGGTCAATACGACTGCAGACGCTCGAGGCAAGTTCATGCCGGTGATGGTGGGGCTGAACGGCACCAAAATCACCGACTGGGCCGCAGAAATAATGGGCTGTTCTCTTGACGAGTTGGGGGAATTAGCGCTGTCGGCTGAAATTGACAAGGATTCGGCAGTAATGGGGGCTTTTTTTGATGGCGAGAGAACCCCTAACCTTCCCTACGCGACGGGAACAATTGCTGGAGTGAATTCCCTGACGGATAGAAGCAAATTTGCAAGATGTATTTTTGACGGCGTTCTTCTGCCGCTGGTCAAAAACTATAAGTTCTTGGCCAGCCTGGTTGAAAAATCAGATGGTCGGATCATCCTGACCGGCGGAGCCTCGAATAGCATCGCCTATCAACAAATTTTGGCAGATTTGCTGCAACAAGAGGTTTTCATCCTTGATGTCGACGAGTCCTCAGCTCGGGGTGCCTGTGTTCAGGCGGCGGCAATTGCAGCGGGGGCCACCGTAAGCGACATTATTGAGCAATGGCAACCTGACATCGTAAAAGCAATTTCGCCCCGAAAAGCCCAGCATCTCGCAGAGTACTTCCACAAGTACGACGTGGTCGCCAGCTGGCGAGGAATGGATAGAAAAGAAAGCCAAGACACACAGTAAGACTTTGGGGCGGACAGACCTAAGTTACTCAGGTGGACTAGTTTCTGATCAAAACCTGCCATGTCCTTTTTTGCAACTGTGTCGAGCGTGAGTAGCAGTGGCTTCGCTCCAAATTTTCCGGCCAAAGTCTTGACCCTCCGTTGGCGGACTCACTCATCTGCATCGTTTCCTCTGGCGTATGACGAACCCGTATTTTTCTTGCTCCACGATATGACTCGAGCCACTGGAGGGGGTTTCGATGCTCCGAGCCAGAAAATCGCCACAGGTGAATCCCAGAACGCATGTTCACTCTGGTGCCGAAATTTCCGCGAAATTGATTGCAGGTGGTGGCTATAATTAGTGACAGATATGTCTCGAAGAAAGAAGGGTTATTCACATGACAGTTCTTGATGGTTTTCGTTTAGACGGAAAAAACGCGATTGTTACCGGTGCCGGTCGAGGAATCGGCCAAGCATTAGCGGTGGCGCTGGCGGAAGCTGGCGCAAAAGTATCTCTCGTCGGTCGCGATGTTGCGGGCGCGGAAGAAACTTTGGCAAAGGTGAGAGCGGCTGGAAGTGACGGTGTGGTCATTGGTGCCGAGATCACTACTCAAGAAGGTGTCGATGCTGCAATTGACGGAACCGTGGCCGCACTCGGCTCGCTTGATATTCTGGTCAATAACGCTGGCGCCTGTATTCACCGACCAGCCCTTGAGGTGACGCGTGAAGAATACGACATCGTTATGGGTGTCAACATGGGGGCGGTGTTTTTCCTTTCCCAAGCTGCAGCAAAAGTAATGGCGAAGCAGGGTAGTGGGAACATCATCACGATTGGTTCCATCTCAGCGATTATTGTCAACCGCCCTCAATGGCAGCCCGTGTATAATGCTTCGAAAGCAGCCGTTCATCAACTCACGAAGAGCTTCGCAGCTGAGTGGGCTCCGCTCGGTATTCGAGTGAATGCCATCGCACCCGGTTACGTGAAGACAGAAATGGCGCAGGTGGAGGAGCCACGATTCAAGTCGCGGTGGATCGATGATACGGCGCAAGAAAGGTATGCCCTGCCCGAGGAGTTAGGCGCCACCCTTGTCTACCTGGCTGGGGAAGGATCCAAATTCATGACCGGATCAATTGTCGTCGTTGATGGCGGTTATACGCTCTTCTAGAGTTTTGAGGTAGAGAGCGCCGGGTTCACCCGTGCACAACGCTTGACGATGTCACCAAGGATTGTCTGTGGGGGAAGAAGAAGCGAGGCTTAGCAACAGTTTGTCAGCGGAGCTCCCACTAGCTCCACGTCGAAAGTCGAGACCAAACGGGATTCTGAGGTCTACTCCTCCCCAAAGATGTGATGGGGGGTGGTCTCAGATGTCTCGTCGGTCTCGGCTTCTGCGTGGCGCAGCCTTTGGGTCGTGACATTTCCTGACGTGTCGTTGGCCGGCATCGGTGTCGGGATGTCCGGTGAAAGCTGTCGTAGATCAGCGGGGTTCCCCGCACTGGCGAGCCTTTGTAGTATGGGTAAAAAGTAGAGTGGGCGAGGGTACCTCATGAAGTATCGGGAGTTTGGAAACACTGGTTTATCAGTATCAGAAATTGGCATGGGGACCATGCGGCTGACGGCGGACGCGGCTCACATGCCGCAGCAACTGAAAAGTAGCGGATCTGCTGCCGATCTGATCAACGCGGAGGCACGAAAAGTGCTGGAAACCGCTCTCGACGCGGGTGTGAACTGCTTCCACTCCAGCCAAGATTACGGGACATGGTGGCTCCTCGGCGAGGTTCTGAGCACGCGACCAGAACGCAATGACATTCACCATGTCATCAAAGTCACTTCACCCGATTACGACGAATCCTCTTTTGATCCTGAGCTCGTTCGAAACTCGGTGGAACTTGCGCTCACGGCACTCCACACAGAACGCATCAGTTTTGTTCAACACCTCCATCGGGGCCCACAGGTTTCGCCCAGCGAGGCGTACTCGCAAGAAGGTGATTTTCGGCGGATTGCTCGGTTGATGGAATCTGAAGCAGAGATCCAGGAAACTTTCGATGATTTGAAGCAGCAAGGGAAAATAGGTGCCGTTGTCGCATTTCCGCACACCATGGGATTTTTAGAGACGTCACTCGAGACCAATATCTATACCGGCGTGGTCCACTTCCTCAACTTAATCGAGACCGAAATTGTTCCACTCCTACTCCGGATGGAATCAGAATCAATGGGGTTCTTTGCTTTACGTCCTCTTCTGCAGGGCATGCTCAACGAAAATCGGCTCGAGCGAGCCAATTTGGATCGGAGTGATCCGGCGACTTTGCCCATATGGGATAGTCGCTATGCCGTCCTAGATAAAGTTCTCGGCGCGATAGATCGCGACGATTCAACGCTGTCTTCTTTCGCTCTCCGGTTTGCTTTGTCTTTTGAGCAAGTCTCCTCAGTAATTTCGAGCCCACGCGACAGCAATCACCTTCGTGAGATGCTCGAGGCTTCTGAAGCCGAGAGGTTATCCCCATCCGATCTGAAAACCATTAGAGAGTTGACGGTGGAGGCCGACAACTTCTCGAAGTATGACTTGTTTCCTGAAAATCAGGTCGTGTAGATAGTCTCAGATGTTCAACGAGAGTGCATGTGACTCCCGTGCGATTTTGTGTCATTGGTCGCCGCCCCCTACGCCATGGCTTCTCCCTCCTTTCAGTCACAGGTGAGTGAAGCGGGTTTTGAAGCAGTCATTAAGGGAAGTTTTGGGGTCTTGCTCGAGACGTCGAGCTTCACGCTCTCCAACTGCCAGGTTCTTCCAGAGGAATCTCGAGCTCTCACAGTCGTGACGATTCGAACCACCAGCAATGAAGTGTCGACCCTGACCTACCAGGTCAGAGAGACGACCACGGGCTGGCGAATCGAAGGAGCAGCGTTTTCTGACCCTGTCACCCAAGGGGTCTGATCAGTAGCCTGGGGTGATGGACCTCCACGATGTTGACACCCCTTTTACCGTCATCGACTACGACCGCCTGATAGCAAACCTCGCACGTCATCAGCAGCGCTCCCTGGGCCAGGGACTCGCTTCCCGTCCCCATTCAAAGACCCACAAAATTCCCGAATTAGCCAAACTCCAGATCGAGCATGGTGCTATCGGCGTGACCCTGGCCACCATTGGTGAAGCCGAAGTGTTCGCAGAGGCAGGGATTACCGATATTTTCCTTGCCTACCCCCTGTGGCTGACCCCCCGTAAGGCACACAGGCTTGCAGCGCTCACCGCGCAGGCGAGCATCGCGATTGGTGTGGACTCGATTGCGGGGGTTGACCAAGCAGCAGCACAGCTGGGCTCCACACCCATCGAGTTCATGATTGAAGTAGACAGCGGTCACCATCGCAGCGGCACTGATCCCCACAATGTTGTGCCACTGGCAGAGGCTTTACACAGCCACGGGCTCACGCTTCGCGGCGTCTTCACCTATCCCGGCCACAGCTATAACCCCCAGCATAAAGATCAGGCATCACTCGACGAGGTTGAAGCGCTCGCCACAGCCACCACCGCACTGGAGGCAGCAGGATTTCGAGTGGGCGAGCGCAGTGGAGGGTCAACACCGTCGCTTCATTCCACCCAGAGCTACCTCACCGAAACTCGCGCCGGTGTTTATGCTCTCGGGGATGCCCAACAGGTGGAACTTGGCACCATGCCCCTGGAGAACATTGCCCTCTCGGTGGTCACCACGGTGGTGAGCCGCAGAGACTCCACCGCCATTGTTGATGCCGGCAGCAAAATCATGGCAGCCGATAAGGCGGGCTGGGCGACAGGTCACGGCCGGGTCCTTGACCACCCTGATGCCCGCATTACCGCCATGTCCGAACACCACGCCACCGTCGTGTTTCCTGATGCTTCACAGACTCCCGAATGCGGTGAGCTTATGCGCTTGGTTCCCAACCACGTCTGTAACGCGGTGAACCTGGTGGACTCGCTCGCCGTTTCGCACAATGACACCATCACGCACTGGTGGAGGGTGGCAGCACGAGGAAAAAACTCCTAGGGCTCTAGTCCCGAAACGGCGGTGTCGGGTCGAGCTCGCCTGAGCGCTCTAGGGAGGGCGGCCACGATGCGGTGAGCTCTTCGACCTCATCGCCGCTCAGGAGAACGGTGTTCCCCGCGACTTGTCAGACAACGCGCTCGTTGCCCCCATCGATGGGTATCTGAGCACCAGTAGTCGCTCGATACACATCCGTACATAAGTCGCGAACAACATTCGCCACGATAGCGCTCGTCACCTCGGTGCGCAATAAATTACGGGTCTTATATGCTTCCTCGCTTAGTCCGTACTTTGCGGCACGCTCCTTCAGCAGATCTGGGGTCCAGAGCGCAGTGTCGAACACAGCATCAGGGTGCACCATGTTGACCCGGATTCCGTCCTCGGCCCACTCCAGCGCGGCAACCCGAGCAACCTGTACAGCCGCGGTCTTCGACGAGGAATAGCTCGATGCGCCGGGGCCCGGGGCGACGACGTTCTTGGATGCAATCAGTACGACACGACCGTGGTCGGGGGAACGCTTCAGGTACGGATGGACATACTTCAACAGCGCTACTATCGATCCGGCATTGACGTCCATGCTGCGCTTCCAGCCGGCCAAATCGAGCTCCGCGATTGGCTGACTTTTGCCGAACACTCCTGCCGCGGGCACGACGATGTCCAGGCCACCAAAGCGTTCGACGCCCGCCAGTACGGCGGCCTGCAGTGCCTCATCGTCGGTCACGTCGCAGGCCAGGCCAAACCAAGCCGGGCCGGAGAACGTGTCGACAACGGCGCCATCGAGGTCAAGACCGACCACGGCGGCGCCCGCGGCGAGTAATGCGGAGGCTATGGCCCGGCCAATACCCGATGCGGCGCCCGTGACGAGTGCAATCTCCCCACCGAGCACGGCGACGCTGCGCTCCCGGGACAGTTTGGCCTGCTCCAGCTCCCAATATTCCACGTCGAAAATATCGCCGGCGGGCAAGGCCTGGTAACCGCTCATCCGGGATGCGATGTCGATTACGTCAATGGTGTGCGCGTAGACGTCGGCGGTGGCCGACATTTCCCTGGCGTTGTCGCCGACAATTAGCAGGCCAAGCTCAGGATCGACAATCACCCGAGGCTCACCAGTAAGCTCAGTCAGGCCGCCAGGGCGGCGAAGTTTGTTTGCCGCGACGTAGGCGGCGTAGGTGGCCGCATAGGCGGCCAGGTTGCGTCCGATTAGCGGTATTCGCTTGGTCCGAATGACGTGGTCGGGCGTGAGTGGGCCTTGGCCGGCGATCTCGGCCAGGTCGGACCTCGCCACAAAATTAGCTACGGCAGGGCCGCTGAAACGAGACAGCAGCACTGGGTGGGTGGCGAGCTCGCTTATCGCGCGACGCATCTCAGCGATCTCAATGGCCAGCTCTGCCGTGATGGCCGGGAGCTCTGCCGCGCTGGTCGGTGCTGCCGAGACACTTGCGAAGCAAAGCTCTTCGGCCTCCGTGATCAGCTCTATATGCCGGGCATATGCCTCCTCGGCCGTCGCGCCCGTTGTGAAGAGACCGTGGTTCATCAGCACCATGCCGAGCGATCCCTTATGAGACTGAGCAGTCCAGGCCGCCAACGCGGCCTTAGCTAGGTCGAAACCTGGCATGACGTAGGGCACGACCACGAGTCGGTCCCCGTACAGGCCGCGAATCCGCGCCTCGCCGTCCGGCTGGTTGGTGATAGCCAGAATGGCGTCTGCATGGGAGTGCATAACGGCCCGCGCAGGTAACAGGGCGTGCAGCAGGCTCTCAACGCTCGGGTCGGGCGCGCGCGAGTCCAGGCTGGCAAGTCGCAGCTCGTTCATCATGTCGGAGTCGCTCAATGCATCAATCTCGATGATCCGGCGAAGCCGCTCGATGCGCAATGGAGTGAAGCCGGAGGCCTCTATCGAGCCGAGGTCCCAGCCGCTGCCTTTGACGTGCAGTACGGCGACGTCGTCGCCGTACAAGTCTCGTTCGACTGTCTTGATACTGGTGTTGCCGCCCCCGTGCAAAACGAGCGCCGGGTCAGAGCCAATCAGCCTAGATCCGTAAATGATCTCGTCGAGGGCGCTGCCAGTCGCTACTGCACTCGTGTCCCACTTGTTTTTCATGTTCGCTTTCCTGATGCTGACGCGATTAGGCGCTGAGTCGGGGGTCGATGAGGTACTTACTTCCCTTGCCAGCAGCCATGTCCTCGAGGCTGTCCACGAGCGCTTCGAGCGGGCGGGTCTCGGTTATTAGGTCGCGACCGTCGAGCTGACCGCTCTCGATCAGGCGGAGTGCACGCTGCACGTAGAGAGGCTCATGGTGGAAAACTCCCTTTAGTGTGTATTCGAAGTAGTGCATGTCGCTGGCGTTGACCGAGAAATGCGCGCCCTCGGGTGTGCCCCCGAACAACACGGCGGTACCTCCTGGGCGCAGGCACTGCACCGTTTGCTCCCAAACGGCCGGCAAGCCGACGGCCTCAATGGCCACTTCGACGCCCTTCCCATTCGGAGTGAGCGCACGGACGGCGGCGGCCACGGCCGCAACGTCCTTATGTTCGTTGATGTTGACGATGTCCTTTGCACCCATGTTGCGGGCCGCCTTGAGCCGGAACGGCGACTGGTCCACGGCGATGACGTGCGCGCCGCGAAGGGTCGCGAGCCGGATGAACATTTGGCCAATCGGACCAGCTCCGTTGACGGCGACCACGTCGCCGAGATCAATACCAGAGACATACATGCCGTGCACAACAGTGGCAAGCGGCTCGAGTGGCGCCACCGACGCGAATTCGGTGGTGTCAGCGATGACGTAGGTGTTTCTGGCAACGATCGAGGCCGGCACCACAACTTCCTCAGCGAACGCGCCATTCAAGAATTCGAGGTTCTCGCAAAGGCTTTGGCGCTGCGCGATGCAAGCCCAGCAGTAACCGCACGGGGCAGAGTTGGCGGCTACGACGCGCATGCCATGGGCGAACTTCGTGACACCCTCACCAACCCGGGCGACAACCCCCGCAAACTCATGCCCAAACGGCGCCGGGAACGAGGTGAAAAGCTTGTGGTGGCCGCGACGGTAAGCCTTCAGATCGGTTCCACATGTCGCAGCACCATGTACGGCAACGACAATCTCGCCCGGACCCGGATCTCTGGTTTCAACTTCTTCAATCCGTAGATCTCCAGGACCATAAAATACCGCTGCCCTCATTGGGTCGCTCCTTCCCTGAAACCGCTTCATCGCGGTGGATCACGAAGCCGGACCCCGGTGAAGATTATAACACATGAAATGCGTGACATAACAAATAGATGTTAGGATTATCTCATTGCACGGTTGTGATTTTTTCGGTCAAGACAGGTACACAAGGACGTACAGTGGAAACAACTCAACAGAGTCGCGCCCGCCTAATTGGTATTGACGCCTCAACTTCCGCGGTCAAGGCAGTCGCTTTTGACGCCAACGGCTCGGAGTTGGCCAAAAGCCGGGTACCGATTGCCACAATGCACCCATTTCCCGACCAGGACGAGCAGGATCCCACCGAGTGGGCAAGCGCGCTGGACAGTGCGTTGGAGAAGCTCGCACGTCAACTTGACCTATCGGCGGTCGCGGCTATCGCGCTAACCCACCAGCGGGAGACATTTGTGCTCGTCGACCCTCGCAATGACGCCCTATGCAACGCTGTGGTCTGGAGCGACCGACGGGCAGCGGCCGAAGTGCAAACTTTCGGCTCCGCAGAATTGCACCAGAAGAGCGGGAAACCTGCCGACCTAACTCCGTCGTTTTACAAGTTGCTTTGGTTCAAAGCCAACAGGCCAACCTTGCTAGCCCGCGCGCACAAGATGCTCGACGTCGGCGGCTACCTTTTGCACCACCTGACCGGTCGCTATGTCACCAGCTGGGCATCGGCGGACGGGTCCGGACTGATCAACCCGCTCACGTCCGATTGGCATCCCGAGCTCGTCGAGCTGGCTGGTCTGCGATTCGATCAACTCGCCGAACTCGTGCCCCCCGGAACGGTTGTCGGTTCAGTAGACACGGCTAGGGCGCGCCGGCTTGGCCTGCCTGACGGCGTCGCCATCGTGGCGACTGCCGGGGACGGTCAGTGCGCCAGCCTGGGTACCGGAATGAAGGCCGAAGATGAGATGTACCTCAACGTTGGAACCGCGATCGTTGCGGGTCGCTCCGGCTCGATATTCACGACGGATCGTGGCTTCCGTACGCTGTGTGACGTACGACCGGGCACCTACCTGTATGAAACTCTACAAAATTCGGGCACGTACATGATCTCTTGGTTCCTGAAAGAGTTCGGGCAAAGCACCGAAGCCACCAACGAAGCCAGTCCGGAGGAGATACTCAGCAGACAAGCCGAGGCGGTTGGCCCGGGCGCCAACGGCTTAATCTGCGTACCATATTGGAACGCTGCACAGTCGCCATACTGGGATCCCTCCGCGCGCGGCATTACCATCGGGTGGACTGGAACCCATACCAAGGCGCACTTCTACCGGGCTATCCTCGAGGGCATCGCCTTTGAGTTGCGGCTCGCTATCGAGTCAATGCAGGCTGCCACCGGCGTTGTCACTCGCACACTTGTGGCGACTGGCGGCGGGATGCAGTCGGCGCTCTGGCGATCAATCTTTGCCGACATAACAGGGTGCCGACTGGTCACTATAGACAAGGAGATTACTGCTCTCGGCGCGGCAATCTTAGGCGCTGCTGCCATTGGACTGCATGGCAACAAACGCATTGATGATGCACTGGGCGCCATGACCCAGCGCGGCCCAGAAAAAACCGAGCCCAGCGCAACCTCAATGAAGGCTTACGAAAACTTGTACCACAGCTACATCCGGGTATACCCAGCGTTACGGATGCTCACCGCAGGCTAAGCCCGAGCTACTCGCGGTCGGGCAATCTGCACGTTTACGCCGGTGTCGCGCACGACCTGCACCACCTCGTCGGGTGTGCGCGAGCCGACTATCACAACGTCGAAGTCATTCAGTTTGCTAAGCCGATGAAGCGCACGACGACCGAATTTCGTGTGGTCGACGAGCAGGATGCGCTGCTCTGAGACGTCCATCATGGCACGTTTCACCGCAGTTGTGTCCTGACTTTGATTGAAGCAGGAATCGCCTATGATTGCCGCCGTGGACACGATAGCCAAGTCGACTTGCAGGCCCTGAATAGCATCCAGCGTCATTTTACCGAGGAACGAGTTGCACCAGTCGACGTACTCGCCGCCGAGAGTGACTAAAATAATCCCTTCGACGCCCGCGATGGCCTTGGTCACGCCGAGACTGTTGCTGACAACTGTCAGCGGCGTGCGTTGAGGCAACATCTCGAGCAGCGGAACAACCGTGGTTGAATCGTCGAGCAGTATGGATTGACCCGGCTCGATGTAAGCAAACGCGGCCGCGGCCAGCTCGAGCTTCTCCTCCGGTTGCTGGTTCCGCCTAAAACCGTCGACACTCTCCAGCACGCTCGAAGACAGGGCCGTCGCCACACCCCGAGATTTCCGCAGGAAGCCCTGCGACTGGAGCTCGTCGAGGTCGCGGTGAACGGTCATGACGCTCACATCAAGCATCATCGACAGTTCGCTGATGCTCACCGAACCTCGCGCCATTACCTCGTCAATGAGACGCCGCTGGCGCTGCGATCGAGTCGACCACACAGTGGAGCCGTTCGAAATTTCAAGCATTACCTCGATCAGCTTCCTCTGTTAGGCACTTTTCTGACCAAAACTGTAGCATCGGTTAGACGAAATATGGTCAAGTCGTTTTCCCCAGCGCCGCGAATACGTTGTCGAATGAGGCCCATGACGAATCGCTCGAAGCCCTCGTTCGTATCCCTACAAAGACGCGGTGTGGAGAACACACTTGGATGCTGCAGTTGTGCGTGGGTCGAAGGCCACAAACACTAGACTTGCAACGTGTCAGATGAGCATGGCGTTGAGCCCCACAGTTCCCACTACGCCTCACGGCTGAACTGGTTGCGCGCCGGTGTGCTCGGTGCCAACGACGGAATTGTCTCAACCGCCGCTCTTGTCGTGGGTGTGGCAGCGGCCACCAGTGACTCCGGAGCCATTCTCGTCGCCGGGGTGGCGGGCATCGTTGGCGGTTCCCTGTCGATGGCTGTAGGCGAATATGTCTCGGTGTCCGCCCAACGCGACAGCGAAGCGGCCCTGATTGCTAAAGAAAAACAAGAACTCATCGATACGCCGGAAGCGGAGCTTCAAGAGTTGGCCGACATTTATGAAGCCAAAGGGTTGAATGCCGCCACCGCGATGACGGTGGCAAAAGAATTGACTGAGCACGACG
>Ga0307983_1000646_pt1 | contig 17257 bp, 9 predicted proteins | sample OrgLakmetagen991_FD_201845 | JGI IMG/M metagenome (GOLD analysis project Ga0307983, IMG submission 201845) | Saline water microbial communities from Organic Lake, Antarctica - #991 | ecosystem: Environmental > Aquatic > Non-marine Saline and Alkaline > Saline | place: Antarctica: Organic Lake...
AACAAATTGCTGAAATGGATAACTTAGCTAAAGAATATGGCTTGGAGAAACCAAAGATGGAATATAAGGTAGAGCCGAATCCAGAGGAGGTTTTGATTCACATTTTTCCAAGACTCATTGAGATGCAGATTTATCATGCGGTACTTGAGTCAAATGCCTCCAAAGAATCAGCTAGAATGATAGCTATGAGAAATGCAACAGATGCTGCTAAAGAAATGAGTGAAGATTTGACTTTGGCTTACAACCAGATAAGGCAAACCAAGATTACTCAAGAAATAGCGGAGATAAGCGCTGGGAGCGCAGCGCTGGGAAATTAGCTTTTAGCTTTTTAGGAATTTAGGAATATGGGAATCTAAGAATTTTGAGTTTCAGGTTTGAAGAAGTTCACAGTATGTCATCTCGAGCGGAGTGAATACGGAGTCGAGAGATCTCATTTACTTTTGTCCATTTGAGATTCCCCCACTCCGCCTGCCTACCGGACAGGCAGGCATTCGCTGTGGCCCACTTCGTAGTAGTTTTAGCGAGGCGAGTCGGAATGACAAGTAGTGGGTTTACAGTGTACAGTTAATAGTTTGCAGTATTATTATTTCTGTCAACTGTTAACTGTAGACTGAGAAAGAAGTGTTTTGAAGATAAAAAAAGAGCCATTCAATTCATTAATAATCAAATGACTCGGCAGCAGTACAAACATTATTTGTAGATTTGTAGCAGATTTGTATATTCGTAGGCATATAAATAATTTAAAATCGTAGTATAATATTATGAACCCCGTAAAATTTTTTATGAAAAACGGGAAATAATTTAATTAAATAATAAGATAAATAGGTTTAAACTTATATTAAAAATATGGAAAAAAATAACGGGTCAAGTAACATTGGAAAAATATCACAAGTAATTGGACCAGTAGTTGATGTGGAGTTTTCCGCCACGGCGGACAATGAAGTAAAGCTTCCAGAGATTTATCATGCTCTTGAAGTGGATCTAGGAAAGGTATCCGACTCCGCTGAAGCTTCGTCAAGCCAAGGCAAACTTGTTTTAGAGACACATCAGCACTTAGGTGCTAATAAGGTAAGAGCTGTGGCTATGGGATCTACTGATGGGCTTAGGAGAAGAATGGAAGTGGTTGATACCGGAGCTCCTATCAGTGTGCCAGTAGGAGAACAGACTCTGGGAAGAATGTTTAATTTGCTCGGAGAGGCTATTGATGGCAAAGAGGAGGTTCAAGTTGAGAAAAGAAATCCGATTCACAGAAAAGCTCCTGATTTTTCAGAGCAATCTACTGAAGCAGAAGTTTTAGAAACAGGAATTAAGGTTATCGACTTGATATGTCCCTTTGTAAAAGGAGGAAAGATTGGTCTGTTTGGTGGAGCAGGAGTGGGAAAAACTGTTATTATTCAAGAGTTGATTCGTAATATTGCTCAAGAGCACGGAGGGTATTCTATATTTGCTGGAGTGGGAGAGAGAACTCGAGAAGGAAATGATCTTTATCATGAGATGAAAGAGTCAGGCGTTCTTGATAAGACAGCCTTGGTTTTTGGCCAGATGAATGAACCGCCAGGAGCTCGTCAAAGAGTTGCACTTAGTGCGCTTACTATGGCAGAGCATTTTCGTGACCAGGAAGGAAAAGATACACTACTTTTTGTGGACAATATTTTCCGATTTACTCAAGCAGGTTCAGAAGTCTCTGCTCTTCTTGGGAGAATCCCTTCAGCGGTTGGGTATCAACCAACTTTAGCTGAAGAAATGGGACAACTGCAAGAGAGAATTACTTCAACTAAAAAAGGTTCTGTAACATCTGTGCAAGCTGTATATGTTCCAGCTGACGACTTAACTGACCCTGCACCAGCGACAACCTTTGGGCATCTTGACTCAACAGTGGTGCTTTCTCGTGGTCTTAGTGAGCTTGGAATTTATCCTGCAGTCGATCCACTTGATAGTTCTTCAACAATTTTGGATCCAAATATAGTTGGAAAAGAACATTATGAAGTTGCTCGTGAAGTTCAGGAAGTCCTTCAGAGATATAAAGATTTGCAAGATATTATTGCTATCCTTGGTATGGAAGAGCTTTCTGATGAAGATAAGGTTACAGTAGCTAGAGCAAGGAAGATTCAGAGATTTCTTTCCCAGCCTTTCTTTGTAGCTGAGCAATTTACAGGTGCTCCTGGAAAATATGTAAAACTAGAGGATACTATTAAAGGATTTAAGATGATACTTGATGGAAAATTGGACAATATATCTGAACAAGAGTTTTATATGAAAGGTGGTATTGGAGAAGTTAATAAGGAGGGAGACATGAAAAAAGAAAAGAAGGAGGAAAAAGGAGAAGATAAGAAAAATGTGAAGAAAAATAAATAATTCATTTTCCCACGAATCTACAAATGTGGTTAGTTTTTTCGCTTCGGGTATGTTATTTTTCTCACTATAGGCAACCCAGTTCTGATTTTTAAAATTAAGGAACGTTCCTAGGTGAGAAAAATAACATACCCTCTGCGAAAAAGCATTTAATTTTTTGAAATTACGATAAACTACACTTTAGCTAAATAATATTTATTGGCGTGTAATCCTAGAATATATTTATGAGCAATGAAACAATAGGACTAAAAATAGTTACCCCGGAAAGAGTTACTTATGAAGGAGACGGAGTTAATCAAATAACTCTACCTGTTTCTGATGGAGAAGTAACTATTTTGCCTAACCATAGGTCTTACATAGCCTCTCTTAAGCCAGGTGAAATTGTTCTCAAGAAAGATAATGAAGAGACTAGTTTGGCCGTGACCGGAGGCTTCATAGAATTTAATGATAATAAATTGGTGATTTTGGCAGATGAGGCGGAGAGAGCTGAAGACATTGATCTGAAAGAAGCTGAGGAGGCAAAAAAAAGAGCAGAGGAGCTTAAGAATAAAGCAATTGGAACTGATGATGTTGAATATGCCAGAGTTGCAGCTGCTCTTGAAAATGAATTAGCTAGAATAAAGGTAGCTAAGAGGTACTTAAGAAGAAGAGGTTTATAAAATAATTTATAACAATAAGATGAGTGAATTAAAAGAGGAGGTTTTAAATAATATGGAATCAAAGGAGGAAAAAATGAATTTCAAAGAGATTGCAAAGAAGAATTTTAGTGCTTGGAACGAAATGCTTCAATCACGAGATCCTAAAAAGGTTGCAGAGCTATACAAAGAAGATGCAACTTTCTTGCCAACAGTATCTCCTGAATTTAAAACCGGCAAAGAAGGAGCTTGTGATTATTTCGAACATTTTCTGGCTAAAAATCCTAACGGAGAGATCAAAGGCGAAGTAGTTCAACCCTTGGGAGATGCAACTTATTTGCATTCGGGGATGTATGATTTTGAGGTCGACGGAAAAGATGGACGGATCATCGTTGAGGCGAGATTTTCCTATGTCTGGCAGAAAAATAATAATGATGAGTGGAAGATATTGCACCACCATTCATCTGTAAAGCCTGAATAAGCAAGTTTGTAAAATTTGCTAAAAGCTTAAAGGTAAATCTACTTTTAAGCTTTTGTTTTTTTTAGTGATATTGTGTGTTAAAATAAACATAATTAAATATAATTAAATTAAAATAAAAATATGATGAATGAAAATTTCAAAAAAGTATTGAAAGCACTTGGAGTTTTATTATTGGTATTATTTCTCTGGGGAGTTTTTAATCTTTTTTTTGGGGGAAAGAACTATAAAAATCAAAAAAATGTAAACTATCAAGTTTCTGAACATGAAATGATGGATGATGCTATGGGCAGTGCGGACTCTATGCCACGCAGTAAAAATAATATTGGAGCAGGCAGTGCTCTTAGGTCGGATATGCCCCAAATGGAGGTGTCAGAAAAAGAAGCAATAAGAAATTCACTTGAAGATGGTGTTCAAAGCGATAAAAAAGTTATCAAAAATGGAAATCTGAAATTGCAAGTTGAAAAGACTGAAAAAGCAGCCGATGAGATCAAGCAAATAGCTATTAACCAAGGAGGGGAAGTTTTTGCTACTAATTTTTATGAAAAAACAAAGGGTCAAAAATCTGGCACAATTGTGGTAAAAGTCCCAGTCAATAAATTTGAAGATACTTTGTCTGCAATGAAAAATGTATCTACTCAAGTAATGAGTGAGTCGACTACTGGTCAAGATGTTTCTGCGCAATATACTGACCTTGAAGCCCAGCTTCGAAACAAAAGAGCGGAAGAAGAAAGCTTTGTAGCTATTCTTGATAGGGCTGGAGATATTGACGACGTTCTAGCTGTAACTAAACAGATAGCTAGGGTGCGTGGAGAGATAGAAAGAATTCAAGGACGATTGAAGTATTTGAGTAATCAGACAGATATGTCAACTATATCGGTAAGCATAAGTGAAGACGTAGAGATTGCGCCGGTAACAAGTGACTGGAGGCCTTGGCAAGTTATAAAAAAATCTTTTAGTGAACTAGTGGATAATACTCAGGATTTTGTGAATGGCATTATAAGATTTATAATAGTGGGCATTCCTTCACTTGTTCCATTCTTATTATTCTTATGGGTAATTTACTGGGGGGTTAAAAAGATCTATAAGCGCTTAAGTATGTAGACACTTGAGCGTTGAAAAACTTGGATATATGATCATAAAAATTTTAAGAACGACACTTATTTCTACGTGTCGTTCTTCAGTTGAAAGACAAGAAGAAATAGCATAGGATGGTATAGGTAAGCGTGTAAATATAAACATGCAAACATGTAAACATATAAACATATTATGAATGATTTTCAAGAAAAACTTAAAATTAAGATGGATGATTATGCTCATCTAGTCTATGATATTACAAAAAAATTTCCACACTCTGAATTGTACGGGACTACATCGCAGATGAGAAGATCTAGTCTTTCAGTTATTTTAAATTACATTGAAGGATTTGCGAGAAAGAAAAAAGCGGTTAAGAGAAATTTTTGGGAGATTTCTTATGGATCATTAAAGGGGAATCTAAATATTTATTGCATTTCACATTAGTAGAAAATTATTATAAAAAAGAAGAATATGATAAAGTTGTTGAATTAGCTGATGAAATTGGCGCAATGCTTTGGAAATTAATTAGTTCGTTAAAGTAATTATCAATTGTTTAAATGTTTTCATGTTTAAATGATTAAATGTTTGTATGAAAAAATATAATCACAAAAAAATAGAACCGAAATGGCAGAAAAAATGGGAAGAGAAAAATCTTTATAAAACTAAAGATTCTCAAGATAGTCCCAAATATTATATATTAGACATGTTTCCATATCCTTCTGGAGACGGACTTCACGTGGGTCATCCCAAGGGATATATCGCAACTGATATTTTCGCACGTATGAAAATGATGCAAGGATATAATGTACTCCACCCTATGGGATGGGATGCTTTTGGCCTTCCGGCAGAAAATTATGCGCTCAAGCACAAAACTCATCCGCGTGAGATGAATGAGAAAAATATAAAAACTTTCAAAAATCAATTAAAGAAAATTGGTTTTACTTATGATTGGAGCAGAGAGATAAATACAACAGATCCGGAATTTTACAGGTGGACGCAGTGGACTTTTCTTAAGATGTTTGAAAAAGGGTTGGCTTATGAATCCAATGAGCCTATCAACTGGTGCCCGAGCTGCAAGACAGGGCTAGCTAATGAAGATTTGGAAGATGGAAAATGTGAAAGATGTGGAAGTGAAATTGAGCAGAAGCCGATTCGTCAATGGGTTCTCAAGATTACTGATTATGCAGAGAAAATGCTTCAAGACCTAAGTAAACTTCCGAATTGGGATGAGTCTATCAGGGAAATGCAAAAAAATTGGATTGGTAAGAGCTCCGGCTCAAAAATAAAATTTTTAATCCGAAGCTCTTCGCGGACTGATGCGGACTTGACGCAGACTAACGCAGAACGTGGTCCGCGTGATTCAGTTTTGAGTCAGCATGAGTCTGCGACCGTAGAGGTATTTACGACAAGGGTGGATACGATTTTTGGGTGCACTTATATGGTGGTGGCGCCGGAACATGATTTAGTTAAGAATAATGAATTAGGAATTGCGAATTATGATGAGGTTCAAGAATATATTGAGAAAGCGAAAAAGAAAACTGAATTAGAAAGAACTGAATTGCAAAAAGAAAAAACGGGCGTCGAAATAAAAGGTATCAAGGCTGTTAATCCTTTCAATGGCGAGGAAGTGCCTATTTTTGTGGCTGATTATGTATTGGGTCATTATGGAACTGGAGCGGTAATGGCAGTGCCGGCGCATGATGAGCGTGACTACGAATTTGCTACGCGTCACAACGCGTCGCTAACCAACGCGGACGATACACTGACTAACGCGGAAAAAATTGAGATCAAGCAATCGATAGCACCGCATTTTGTCGATAAAAATAATCCTCCACAAAAAGGAAAAAAAGTAGTCTCCAGAAGAGCTGTACAATGCGTGGTGAAACATTGGAATAAAGACCAAATATTAACTTTGCATTGGAAGAAATTTCCCTGGAAGACATTTATTATAGGGGGAATAAAGGATCGTGAAACTATTGAAGAATGTGCGCTTAGAGAATTGAAAGAAGAAACTGGTTACAAAAATATTAAATCAATTAAAAAAATTGGCGGAGAATTTCACAGTGAATTTTTTGCGGCGCATAAGGATGTAAATCGCTATGCTTACATGCAAGGAGTTTATATCGAGTTAGCAGATAGTGAGCAGCAAGAAACATCTTTAGAAGAGCACGAGAATTTTGACATTGTGTGGACTGACAGAAAAAAAGTTGCAGAAAAACTGACGAGTGATGATATAAAAAACATGTGGAACAACTTACAAAAGAGCGAGGAGGTTTTTACGGGTGATGGTGTCCTTATGAGTTCAAATAATTTCAATGGACTGACTTCTGAAAATGCTCGGGAAAAGATGACTGCTTGGCTGGAGGAAAATAACCTAGGAGGAAAAGAAATTAATTATAAACTTAAAGATTGGGTTTTCTCTCGACAGAGATATTGGGGAGAGCCAATTCCGATAGTTCATTGCGAAAAATGCGGAGTTCAAGGTGTACCGGAGAAAGATTTGCCAGTTATTCTTCCAGATGTTGAAAGCTATGAGCCAACTGGAACAGGTGAGTCTCCATTGGCGGGAATTGAAGAATGGGTGAATACTACTTGTCCAAAGTGCGGAGGTGAGGGAAAAAGAGAGACTAATACCATGCCTCAATGGGCGGGATCAAGCTGGTATTATCTCAGGTTCATGGATCCAAAAAATGATAAGTCTTTAGTGGACAAAGAAAAGGAGAGATATTGGTCTCCAGTTGACTTTTATGTAGGAGGAGCAGAGCATGCCACTAGGCATCTTATTTATGCTAGATTTTGGCACAAATTTCTTTATGATATTGGTGTTGTTAATTATGAAGAGCCCTTTACTCGATTACAACATGTAGGAATTATACTTGCAGAAGATGGAAGAAAAATGAGTAAGCGCTGGGGAAATGTTATTAATCCGGATGAGATTGTAGAAAATTTTGGAGCAGACTCTCTTCGTGTTTATGAAATGTTTATGGGGCCATTTTCTCAAAGTTCATCGTGGAGCACTAACGGCCTTGTAGGGGCTAAGAAATTTCTTGATAAAACATGGAAGGTTTTTCAAGAAAAAGAATTAGTTGATTGTGAAGGAGGAGGGTGTGAAAATATATCCAAAGAACTTCCACCGCTTTTTCATAAAACAATCAAGAAAGTAACTGAAGATATTGAGACTTTCAATTTTAATACAGCGGTTAGCCAGATGATGATTTTTATCAATGAATGCTTGAGGCACGACAAGCTCCCCAAGACAGCTTTGGAAAAATTTCTTATGTTACTTGCTCCTTTTGCTCCGCATATTGCAGAGGAAATTTGGCAAAACATTTTGAAACACGAGAAATCTATATTCCTTGAAAAATGGCCGAAATATGATGAAAATAAGATTCAAGATGAAACTATTGAAATGGTGATTCAAGTGAATGGAAAAGTGCGTGATAAAATTCAGGTTGAAGTTGATATCTCCGAAGATGAAGCTAAAAAAATTGCGTTAGGAAGTGAGAGAGTTCAGAAATTTACTCAAGGAAAAGAAGTTAGGAAGATTATTTTTGTTAAAGGACGACTAATTAACGTGGTGATTTAAGATTAAAGATTTATTAATGAGTTCCTACAAATATACAAATGTAGTACAAATCTACAAATTTATATAAATTCCTGCAAATTTGTATTTGAGCTAAGTAGGTGAATATTAACTCGTATAGTGGTGTAATTAAATGATAGAAGATAAAGTCATTTACAAAGAATTAAGCTATCAAATAGTTGGTATATTATTTGAGGTTTATAATGAGTTGGGATATGGGTATAAGGAAAAGTATTATGAGCGAGCTGTTATTGAATGCTTAAAAGAAAAGGGATTATATTTCTCCAATCAATTAATGTACAGGATTAAGTTTAAGGAAAAAGAAATAGGTAAATATTATTTAGATTTTTTAATTGAAGATAAAATAGTTCTGGAATTGAAAAAAGGAAATCATTTTTCAAAAGGAAATATAGAGCAAGTTAAAGGGTATCTAAAAGCTACTGATAAAAAATTAGCCATACTGGCTAACTTTACTTCCAGGGGAGTGAAATTTTTAAGAATATTAAATATAAATAAACAGTAATTTGTAAATTTGTAATAAATTTGTAAATCTGTAGGGAATAATGAATATAGTAACAATCGGCGGAGGTACTGGGAGCTTTACTTTACTCTCGGGTCTTAAAAAATATCCTTTAAATATTACTGCTATTGTTACAATGGCAGATGATGGTGGGTCTACTGGAAAATTACGTGATGAGTTGGGAGTGCTTCCGCCAGGAGATATCAGACAGTGCTTGGTGGCTCTTTCTCAGTCATCAGATACCTTAAGAGATCTCATGAATTATCGTTTTGAAAAAGGCGATCTTCAGGGACATAATTTCGGAAACTTGCTACTTTCAGCTCTAGAAAAAATTGAAGGCAACTTCTCATCAGGACTTCAGAAAGCCTCGGATATTTTAAATGTTAGAGGGGAGGTAATACCAGTCTCAGAAGAGGAGATGAATCTTTGTATAAGATTAAAAAACGGCAAAATTCTAATTGGAGAGAAACAACTTGATCATAATAAGGATGTGAGAAAGTGTGGAATTGAAAAGGTTTATTTAGATCCAGTTCCAAAAGCAAATAAAAGAGCTATCAAGGCTATTGAGAATGCGGATATTATCGTTATTGGTCCAGGAGATCACTATGGATCGATTTGCCCTAATTTTCTCGTAAAGGGAGTTTCACAAGCTATTTGCAAGTCAAAAGCGAAAGTGGTCTATAATTGCAATCTAACCAATAAGAAAGGGCAAACCAAGGGCTTCGACGCTGATAATTATGTTGAAGAGATAAATAAATTTCTTAGTAAAGATAGGGTTGATTTTGCAATTATTCCTTCTAAAAAGCCTTCTAAAGATCTGATCAATAAGTATGAAAAAAGAGAAGGGATTAATTCTGTAGTTAGGTTTATTGAAGATTCTCGAAATTTGAGAAATTATTGTTTGATTATGGCTGATATTATCAAAAAAAATGTAATCAAGAAAAATAAAAACGACAAAATCGCTCAGTCTAGATCATTCATTCGTCATGATAGTGATAAATTAGCAAGAGTCATTATCGAGATCTCTGAGATGGACAAGAAGAGCATAATTAAAAAAATAGTTTAATTCGTATATTTGATTTCGCTGTTGATATATGTTACAATAAAAAAGATTTTGTAAAAAAAAATAAAAAAATAAAAATAGATAAATTATGTTACCACGACGCAATAAAGGCAATGGTGTAGTAAAAAAATAAGAAATAGAGGAGGAACTGTGCTCCCCCTGGTTTTTAATTTTGGAATAAAAATATCAGTAGTAAAAATAAAAAGAACTTTTCTAAAAGCTAAATGGAAAAGAGCTTTGGCTAGCTTTCTCATAATATCTCTAGTAGCTTCCAGTATGCTTCTTTTTAGAAATCCTCAAAGCGCTAATGCTGATTATGTAAACAATGTAAACCAAGGAAGTTGGAGTGGAGGAGCAGATACTGTAAGCACCGTTACTACCGAAACCAAAGATGGATGGAATAAGTATTATGAGAAGGATGCCGAAATAGCAGCAGGAGAAGATATCAGTTTGTCCGCACAAACAGTAGAAGGAACTGCAAATATCGATTTCACCACCGAAGCAAATTATATCCAAGAAGACAGTAATTACACTGATTTTTTGGCAGGTCTAATTCAATTGGAAAGTGGATCAATAGCTGAACAACAAAAAATCACTGCTTCTGACTCTCAGGCAGATGATAACTTTGGATATTCTGTAGCGATTGACGGAGATACGGCTATTGTAGGAGCGTATAAAGAAGATCCTTCCGGTATTAGTGGAGCTGGATCTGTGTACATCTTCACCCGCTCTGGCGAAGTGTGGACCCAGCAGCAAAAAATCATTGCTTCTGACTCTCAGGCAGATGATAATTTTGGATCTTCTGTAGCGATTGACGGAGATACGGCTATTGTAGGAGCGTATAAAGAAGATCCTTCCGGTATTAGTGGAGCTGGTTCTGCGTACATCTTCACCCGCTCTGGCGAAGTGTGGACCCAGCAGCAAAAAATCACTGCTTCTGACTTTCAGGCAGATGATAATTTTGGATCTTCTGTAGCGATTGACGGAGATACGGCTATTGTAGGAGTGCATAAAGAAGACCCTTCAGATCTTTCTAATGCTGGTTCTGCGTACATCTTCACCCGCTCTGATACTACTTGGACCCAGCAGCAAAAAATCAATGCCTCTGATAAAGAGGCTACTGATTATTTTGGATCTTCTGTAGCGATTGATGGAGATACAGTAGCTGTAGGAGCTTCTCATGAAGACCCATCCGAACTATCTGATGCCGGCTCTACATATATCTTTATCCGTTCTGAAGGTGTTTGGACCCAGCAGCAAAAAATCAATGCTGATGACTTTCAGACAGGTGATTGGTTTGGATCTTCAGTAGCTATTTCAGGAGAAACTATAATTGTAGGAGCTCACGGCGAAGACCCTTCAGATCTTTCTACTGCTGGTTCTGCGTACATCTTTACCCGCTCTGATACTACTTGGACCCAGCAGCAAAAAATCAATGCCTCTGATAAAGAGGCTACTGATTATTTCGGATATTCTGTAGCGATTGATGGAGATATGGCCATTGTGGGTGTGATTTCCGAAGATCCGTCTAGTCTTGCCAACGCTGGTTCTGCTTACATTTTTAGTCGCTCTGACACTGTTTGGACAGAGGAGAAAAAAATCACTGCTTCTGATAAGGCGGAGTATGACGCTTTTGGAAGATCTGTAGATATTTCCGGAGTTACAACCATTGCAGGGGCTTATACCGAAGATCCTTCTAGTCTTAATTCTGCCGGTTCTGCTTACATTTTTGCCAGTGATTATCCTACAATTTCTTCATATGTCACCACTTCCGCCACTTCTCAAATAGATACTTCTTCTTGGTCAGCTATGAATAGTACAACACTCACCCAAACAACCCCTACTAATACTGATATCAAATATCTCACTTCATTTGACAACCGCTCAACTTGGAAATATTGGGATGGCAGCGCTTGGCAAACTAGTGATTTGGCAAGCATTGAAACTAATGGAAATTCAAACACAGTTTTAGAGGGATTATCAACAGCCAACTGGGAAAGCGCCGGCGGATTTACTTCTGGAACGCTTGATTTTGCAGTGAGCCTGAGCACTACTGACACTGCTGTCACTCCAAGTTTAGATCAAATAAGTGTAAATTATTCATATACACCAACTTCGACTTCAAGCATCGATTTTACTACCGAAGCAGACTACATCCAAGAAGATATCTCCACAGATACAACTCTTACTCCCAGCGCTACTACTGGAGACGTAACTTTAACTCTAGGATCAGGAAACTGGTCTGACATAACTAAAGCAGAGGTAGGAACTAAAGTTATAGGTAACGGAGGAGTAGCTACTATAAGCGAAGCTCCAACTGCCAGTACCTCCATCCAAGCTTCAGTAGATATAAGTTTTACTGACACAAGTTCAATTGCAAGCGGAGGCTGGCAACTGGTAGGAACAAAGATTGATGGGAGTTTGAAGTTGAATGAAGTCAGCACTACAGATATGACAGCATGGAATCAGATAGATGTGGATACTGGAGCTAATCATCAATATATTGATTCCATAATCTATGATTCAACTAATAATAAATATGTAGCAGCTGGAAGAGATGATAACGGAACAGATTATGACGCCACCGTCTGGGAATCCCCCGACCTCACAACCTGGACTCAGCGAGATGTGGACACTGCTGCTGATAGGCAAGGTATTAATTCCATAATCTACGACTCAGTTAATAATAAATATGTAGCTGCCGGCTATAGTGATAACGGAACAGATCTTGATGCCATCGTCTGGGAATCAACTGACCTCATAACCTGGACCAAGCGAGATGTAGGTACTGGTGCTGATTCTCAAAATATTCTTTCCATAATCTACGACTCAGTTAATAATAAATATGCAGTTGCTGGGTATAGTTATAATGGAACATATTATGACGCCATCGTTTGGGAATCCACTGATCTCATATCCTGGACTCAGCGATATGTAGACCCTGACATTATTAATAAATATATTAATTCCATAATCTATGATTCAACTAATAATAAATATGTAGCAGCAGGTTATAGTAGAGACGGAGCTGCAAATGATGACGCCATCGTTTGGGAATCCACTGATCTCGTAACTTGGACTCAGCGGGATGTGGAAGGTGGTGCTGATACTCAAAGAATTGAGTCCATAATCTACGATTCAGTTAATAGTAAATATGTAGCTGCCGGTTATGATGATAATGGAACAGATGAAGATGCCATCGTCTGGGAATCCACTGACCTCACAACTTGGACCCGGAGAAATGTGGATACGGGTACTAATAAACAAGAAATATATTCCATAATCTACGACTCAGTTAATAATAAATATGTAACCGCTGGGTTTGATAAAAACGGAACAGATGTTAACGCTACGATTTGGGAATCCACTGATCTCGTAACTTGGACTCAGCGAGATGTGGACACTGGAGCTAATAGTCAACGTATTTATTCCATAATCTATGACTCAGTTAATTCTAAATATGTCTCAGCTGGTTATATCAATAACGAAGATAATGACGCCACCGTTTGGTCTTTAAGTCTTGCAAGCGAATACCCAACTTCTCCTCACTATACAACCACTTCCGCCACTTCTCAAATAGATACTTCTTCTTGGTCAGCTATGAATAGTACAACACTCACCCAAACAACTCCTGCTAATACTGATATCAAATACCTCGCATCTTTCGACAACCGCTCAACTTGGAAATACTGGGACGGCAGTGCTTGGCAAACTTCCACTCTGGACAATATCGAAACCAATGGAAACTCAAACACAGTTTTGGAGGGATTATCAACAGCCAACTGGGAAAGCGCTGGAGGTTTCACTCCTGGTACCCTTGACTTTGCAATCAGTCTTTCTACAACCGATAGTAGTGTCACTCCAAGCCTGGAGAGCATAGTTATAAGCCATGGAACCACTCAAACCAAATCCCTCACATCCTCCAAGTTTGATACCGAGTCAATCAAAACTTCTATCGGAGGACTTACTTGGGATGAAGACCCCACTCTTCCGGCTAGCTCAGAAGTATCTATCGCACTAAGAACTGCTTCTAGCGAAGGAAATCTCGACAGTGCAACTTGGGAAACTATCGGAACTTCCACTCCTTCATCTCTTACCACGGGCTGCACCAAATCAGGGACTACTGTAACTTGTGACTCTACTACTATCCCCAACGGAATGAAAACAGGAGGGGATGATAGATGGTTCCAATATAAAGTTAGTATTACTAGTGGAGGAGTTTCGCCAACAGTAACTAACATTAACCCAATCTACGAACAAGACACAGTTGCTCCAACTATTACTTCTATTACTTCCACAACTGCCAACGGAGAATACGGAGAAGGAGATGATATAGATATAACTTTAAACTTTTCTGAAGATGTAGTTTCTTCTACAGGTCTCACAGTAACTTTGAATACTGGAGGAACTTTTGATATTCCTGCTTGGAGCACTGCAGTATCAAACGTAACCGGAACTTATACAGTAGGAGCCGGAGAAGAAGTGGCTGATTTGAGTGTAACCGGAGTAACCGGAGATATTACTGATCAACCAGCTAATAGTCTAGCTTTAGATAATGCAAGCATTGATTTTGCAGATGCGGGGGATTATGTGCAAGAAAACATCAGCGACACAGAGATAATTTTAGGACAAGTGAAATTAAGAAGTCAACAATTTGTAGAGGATAATAAGCTGCTGGCATCAGACGTGGAAGCGAGTGACAACTTTGGATATTCAGTATCCATCTCTGGCGACACTGCTATTGTAGGAGCTTATAATGAAGACACCGGAGCATCCAATGCCGGAGCCGCCTATATCTTCACTCGTTCCGGATCAACATGGACAGAAGAGCAAAAAATCCAAGCTTCAGATAAAGAATCAGATGATAATTTCGGACACTCAGTATCCATCTCTGGCGACACTGCTATTGTAGGAGCTCCCAATGAAGACACCGGAGCAGACAATGTCGGAGCCGCCTACATCTTCACTCGTTCCGGATCAACATGGACAGAAGAGCAAAAAATCCAAGCCCCTGATAAAGAATGGCTTGATAATTTCGGATACTCAGTATCTATCTCTGGCGACACCGCTATTATAGGAGCTTATAAGGAAGACACCGGAGCATCCAATGCCGGAGCCGCCTACATCTTCACTCGTTCCGGATCAACATGGACAGAAGAGCAAAAAATCCAAGCTTCAGATAAGGAAACAGATGATTTGTTTGGACGTTCAGTATCTATCTCTATGGACACTGTTGTTGTAGGAGCTTATCTTGAAGACACGGGAGGAGAATCAGCCGGAGCCGCTTACATCTTTACCCGCTCTGGAACTACCTGGACAGAAGAGCAAAAAATCCAATCTTCTGATATAGAAGCATATGATAGTTTCGGATATTCAGTATCTATCTCTGGCGACACCGCTATTATAGGAGCTTATAAGGAAGACACCGGAGCATCCAATGCCGGATCCGCCTACATCTTCACTCGTTCCGGATCAACATGGACAGAAGAGCAAAAAATCCAATCCTCTGACATAGAAGAGAGTGATAGTTTTGGATATTCAGTGGCTGTCTCTATAGAAAGTGCAATCGCAGGAGCATATTTTGAAGCTACTGGTGGTTCTGCAGCTGGAGCCGCTTATATTTTTAGTAGTAGCTATTCAAATACTTCTTCTTACATCACCACCTCCGCCACTTCTCAAATAGATACTTCTTCTTGGTCAAGTATGAGTAGTGCAACACTCACCCAAACAACTCCAGCTAACACTAGCATCAAATATCTCACTTCATTTGACAACCGCTCAACTTGGAAATACTGGGACGGCAGTGCTTGGCAAACTTCCACTCTGGACAATATCGAAACCAATGGAAACTCAAACACAGTTTTGGAGGGATTATCAACAGCCAACTGGGAAAGCACTGGAGGTTTCACTCCAGGAACACTTGACTTTGCAATCAGTCTTTCTACAACCGATAGTAGTGTCACTCCAAGCCTGGATTCTATAGTCGTAAACTTCACCGCTCCTGACGACACTTACGCCAACACTACTACGAACCCCGACCACACCACGAGTAATCTGGCTACCAACAGCATCCTCCTAGATGCCACAGCTCCAACTTCTACAGTTACCATACCTGACGGAGTAACTCTCGAATACACCCAAATAGATACTCTCACTGGTACCGCTTCAGATGATAACACTTTGGACAAAACAGAAATAACTATCCAGAATACAGACTCAGGGCTTTATTGGACAGGAACTGCTTGGGGAGACCAAACTTGGCTTACAACTACAGGAACAACTTCTTGGGAATATGACTCATCTAATGTGACTTGGATAGTGGATGAAAACTTTACAGTAAGATCCAGAGCTATCGATCAAGCTGGAAACATAGAAACCCCAAGTGCCGGTAATTCATTTATCTTCATAAACTCTCCACCGACTATTACTATCAATTCAACTCAAAAAACTGCTTCAGAAGTGGTAGTTGATTATGATGTAGATGACATAGAATCAGCAGCTACTAATGTGTCCTTAGCTTATGACTCAAATGGAACATTAGTAAACAGCTTAGACAATTCCTCTACAGCTTCTATAGAAATATCTGATACAAGCAACTTCCCAGCTAGTGGAACTATTCTTCTTAAGTATGGAACAGGAACAAGCACCAGATATGAAAACATAACTTACACTAGTGTCAATGGAAATTATCTAGAAGGAATTACTAGAGGAACCGATTCTACTATTGCTTACTCTCATGATGCCGGGGAGACAGTAAGAATTAAAGCCAATACCCTTAGTGGAGATGTAGGTAGTGTGGCTAACGGAACAGATAAAACTATTACTTGGAATGCAACCTCTGACACAAGTTTCAATAACGCTACTCAAACAGTAACAGTTGTTTCTAATGACGGAGCTAGCGCCAATAAGATTGGAGTAGGTACTTCAGGAACCTTTGACTTTGATACAACTACTCCAACTATCAACTCAGCTAATATCAACGCCTTAAGTGATCCTGCCCAACTCACTTTCGATGTAACAGACAATGATTCTATAGAAATGATGATTTCTCTAGAGAGTGATTTCACAGGAGCTAGTTGGGAAGCCTACACTTCTGACCCAACAATATCTCTAGATACTGATCCTGACACAGTTTATGTTAAATTTAGAGATCAACAAGAAAACATAACAGCTACCCAAGAGTTAACTACTCCTCAATCACCACAATCACTCATGATTCAAGATGTTTCTTCTACTGAACAAAACAAGTGGAGACTTTACACTTCTTGGCAAATCATCTCGGAACCAACTGCTGGTTTCAAAGCTTACAGGATCTATAGGTCAACTTCTCAAGGAGGAACATATGTTTACCAGGGATCAACTGCCGAGGGGGATATCAACGTTGATTATTATGCTGATAATGTTAATGAAGATGATACTTACTACTACAAAATAGCTAGTGAAGATCTAGATGGTAATATCTCAAATTACTCAACTTACGTCTGGGGAACTGCTAACGGAACCCAAGATGCTGGAGAAGGTGGGGGAGGATCATCCGGAGACTAAACCG
>Ga0307983_1000654_pt1 | contig 17146 bp, 17 predicted proteins | sample OrgLakmetagen991_FD_201845 | JGI IMG/M metagenome (GOLD analysis project Ga0307983, IMG submission 201845) | Saline water microbial communities from Organic Lake, Antarctica - #991 | ecosystem: Environmental > Aquatic > Non-marine Saline and Alkaline > Saline | place: Antarctica: Organic Lake...
TCATCTTTATAATATTTTCCGTTAGATCCTGCCATTATTTTATACTATTAAATTTATCTACTACATTTCCTAATTTACCAGTAGCAGCTTGAGCTGCTCCTCTTCCACCGCCATTAGCAATAGATGAAGGACTAAAATTATAAATATTCCCTAAGAAAAGAGTATTAAGCTGTGAGTTTATAGCATTAGTAGCAGCACTTTGTAAATCTCTACCTAAAGCAGTCACAAAATCTTCAGTAGCATTACCGATTTTAGTAGCAGCAGTATTTTTAGCATTTTCTAATTTCTGTTTAATGTATTCTCTACCACTAAGTTCAACTGGTATAGAAGTTTGAATTCTTTGTGATCCACCTAATAAGCTAGTATCAAATGATCCACTACCTTGACCTGATAAAGTGTGTAGTATATTATTCATATAGTCTTTTACATACCAATATTTAGCACTATCACTTTTATAAAGTAAAGACAATATTCTAAATAGATTACTTTCTTCTACTAATTCGTAATCAAATACTATGCTTTGTGCTGCATGTTCATTAGTAGCATTATTTATAGAACTAAACATATTAGATCCAGATTCTAAGTTAATTTCAACGAAACTAAATTGGAATGAGAAGCTACTTTGTTCAAATTCATTTTCACCAAAGAAAGATTTATTAACTTCTTCTTGTCTTGAAGTATCTCCAGGTGCATTACCGTTAATAGTATCTCCACTTAAGTTAGTTTGGAATTTTCTCATATCATATACCATGATAGTCATTTCAAAATGTCTTAAATTATCAGTAAGTATTTCTCTTTTATTATTCCAATCATAAGCAGTCTTTCTATATAAATCTATTAAAGAAGTCATTCTAAAATCTAAAGATTCTAGACATTCAATAGTAATTTGCTTTTTAATTCTAGGTTTTTCTATTTCTGCTCTTGCTTTCCAAGCTTCATCTAAACCCGATATACTTTGAAAGTACCAAGGGTATTCAGTATTTATCTTTTTTAAAGTTTTAATAAATGTATCTAACATTTTAACTCTAACAGTATCACCTATTTGGTTTAGATAAAATAATGCAGAGTTGGTGTTATCTATACCACCTAAGAGACCTCCAGTATTATTATCACCTATACCAGGAAAAAATATTTTAAATCCTAAGTATGCAGGATCTTCAAACTGTGCTAGCGTATCTGTAGAATTAGATCTAGTCTTAAATCTTCCAAGATCTTGATTAGAAATATAATTCTTTCCGCTGCTATTTTTACTTTCTTTTCCCATTTTTATTTACTTTGGTTTATGTTCCCTCCAGGGTATGGTAATGGCCATTCTCTTCTTACTAAATAAACTATTTGAGTAAAAGATCCATTCTTTTGCCAGACTATATCATAATCTTTAACTACATACCAACCTGATAAGAATGTATCTTGAAGATATCCACTAGGGTCAGTATATGCTTCTTCAGTTTCCATTTCTCTTCCCACTAATTCATCTCCTGCCATTCTTCTGTTTTTAGCATGAGCACCTTGTTTAAAGATAGAAACTGGTATACTTTTATATTTAAGAATAGAACTACAAACTCCATTCAATGCAACAACTAGTCCCATTTTATTTATTTCTGTATTATTTTGATGATTTTGTATTTTAGCATAGTGATAGTTAGGATGAAGATTACCTTCATTCTGTGTACTATAACTTCTACCAAAGTACTTATATTTTACTTGGTTTTGATAAGATTCATCTCCTGCTCTACCTTTTAAAATTACATTATCTGTTTCTGCTCCAGTAGTTGTAAGAGGATCTACAAAGAAACTACTAAATTCATTAGTGTCCATGTTATAAAAATCTGCATATCTCTTATATCCATCTTTCATCCATATATCACCAGCATTATTGAATAACGAGTATGACATAATGAATGCAGTGCTAGATTGCATATTTTTATGGTTACTAAGCATGAATTTTTGTTGAACTCCTTCACTTCCTTCATTACCTTTATCTTGATTAGAGAATGTAGCTCCATCATAGTCACCATCTGGTAAAGGACCTTCAACTTGAAAACATCTGTTTACTTCTACATAATTTAAGTAGTAAAACATATCTACATAAGAAACAAAAAATGACTCATCGTCAGCATAAGATGTCTCAGTAGTTTTCTGTATGAAATCCTGTATTGTGTTTTTAGCATTAAATCTAGGCATCTCATCAATAGTGTCTGTTATATTAGATGCAAAACCTATCTTTAGTTTATCGCATACTTCTAATAAGTGATTATATGAAGTACCGCTTGGATATTGTAAAGTAATATCACTTAATAAATCAGGAATTCTCATAATTCCTCTAATATTATAATTAGTACCAGTTTTTAGTTGATTCGATGAAATACCAAGTATATCAAAATCTATTCTAATCTTTTTATACTTATTATTATTTGGACTTCTCATATAAAGTTCAATTAAATCTCCATCTTTCGGAAAATCTGCATCTAGCATATCATCTGGATCTAAAAATTGAATGTTTATACTTGGTCTAAATCCAGCAGAGCTTAGTTTAAACTTAATTATGTTGTCATATGCTAATCTTAGTCCATTTATTTTTATAAATGGATTAGCATATCCAATAAGTTTAGTATCATCTGGTTCAGAACCACTTTCCTCATTATAACTTTCCTTTATTTCTTCAACTACTAAAGCAGGTTCTTTAACTGTTAAAATATCTGAAGAATTATTTCCTAGTACTGCCATATATTATAATTTAATACCACCTTTTTTAATTTCTAAATTACTTTCTCCAGATTTAAGTGCATTTGGTGGTAAATTTTCTTTAGAACCATTTTTAACACTTTGTGAAATCTTTTCTATAGCTTTTAGTCTATTTGAATCTTGTTGAGATTTCTTCTTAGGATCTATGTATTTACTATCAATAAGTGGATTCTTTTCTTCTTGAGCTGGATTAACATAGAATGCCTTTGCTGGCTGCAATGCAGGTATAAGTAAAATATCGCCAGTTCTAACTTCTAATGGGTTAGAAACTTCGTTAATTTTAAGTAATATATCTAAATAATAATCATTTCCATAAACTGAAAAGCATAATAAGTCTGGTCTTCTATCATATTCTGGAGTAACAATAATAGTTTTAGTAACTACAAAGTTTTTACTATCGTACTGAGGTACATAAGTAGGCTCAGCAAAATCTATCATTTCTACACCATTTTTAATAATCTTGATCTTATTATCTACTGTATCTATTTTCATTTTTAGATATTAATTTTAAGCAGTCTTAATTGCTGGGAATTTTTCTTGATATACACCAGCTATATAAGTACTAGTAGCCTTAACAGGTTCTGCATTAAGTGCATTGTTAGTAGTTTGAATAGGTGTTAAGTTTTTAGAACCACTTCCTGCTCCTCTATTTCTATAATAAGATTTTTGAGCAAAATCAGTATCAGATCCATAATATCTAGACCCACCATAATTGAACATTTTCTGTATAGCATATTTATCTCTTGGCATAGCATGTTTTAATTTACATGTCAATACAATAGTGCTTGGTACATCATCTATAGTAAAAGGGCCTTCTAATGAAATATCTGAATCTTCTAAAACAAGATTACCTATCATCATAGTAGGGTTAAATGGATTACCGACAGTTAGATGCCATTCTCCAGTATTTTGTGCTGTTAATAAAGAATGCAGTGAAAACATTTCAGGTCTTCCTAATTTATCAAGACCTCCACCTACTAATTTACTTAATGAGTTACCACCTAAAGTTTTACCTAAATTCTGTAACCCTTCCATAAATCCACCAGCAAAAGGTGCAGTAAATGTATCTTTAAGATCTGACATGAAACTTTTTAAGAATCCAACAGTATCTCCACTTCTTAGTTTACTAAAATCTCCAATAGGTGTAGCAAATCCTCCACCTCCAGTAAATCTTACTGCTCCACCCCAGAAAGGTGCTTTAGAATAAGTCATATTAAGAATATTTCCTAAAATATCCATAAATGCTGCTCTAGTATTAATTCCATCATAAGAACGAATCTTATATTTGAATTTTACGGTTAGGTCTTGTTCAAATTTAAGACCTCTATCTCTAGTTATAATAGAATCAATAACATCTATTGGACCCCATGTGTAATTATCTTGATGTTGAGAATATGGATCGAAATCAGTAGCAGCTTGCCCTTGTAATTTCTCTTTAGCATATCTACCATCTGAGTTAAATAAACCTGCTATATTATTTAGCTTTTCGTTACCAAATGCAGTTTTACCTCTTTCTATTGTCTGTATTTCAGACTTGAATTCTTTCCAGTTATATCCTAATGAAAAACTAAACATGTTTTCCATAGTGTTATCTTCACCATCAATCCAACTTATTAATCTTGATACATCTCTAGAAGGATTTTCTAGTTGATTTCTTAAATTATCTCCACATGGATTACTAAATCTACGTAAAGTAATCATATAGTTATTAGGGATTTTTCCATATCCTTCTGGGAATAAGAAATCTCCTTCTTTATATTGCATAGCGTGATCTACAAATCCTTCACCAAATGTTTTAACGATAGCACTACCTGTTGGATTTCTTAATCCAGTAGCAGTTTCATTACCATTATAATAATCTGATGGATTTCCGAAGAAATCAGAATTAGCATTACCAGCGTCATTAAAATTAGCATAATGTATAACTGACAAACTATGTAACAAAGATTCTCTACCCTTAATCGGAGCCATATTCTGGTCCAATTTCTCACCCTTATCGTTATATTTCTTTCCTTCTGAAATATCTTTCTCAGGTCTATCTCTCCATCTATTACGAATCGCAGATCCTCTACCACCTTGATTTAGTTGAGATAAGTCAGAAACATTGTTTTTGTTAATCATATAATAGTACTATTTATAGTATTTATTATACGTCTTTCTCTCTTTTTCTTGTGTTCGTTGATTTCTTCTCAGTAAATGCTTTTCTAGACTTAGTAAATTCCATTCTTCTATATCTTCTATTTAAAATATAATCATCAAAAAAGTTTGATATTTTATCACCATCTAAAAACTTTGCATATTCTGGGCCAAGTTCTTCTAATAATTGAATAAGAAGAGGTCTTGCCAATTTAAAGAATTTAGCTGTGCTTGGTGTGTATATCTTAGAGTTAGAAACTCTTAGAGAATCACTGCACATAATATCATGTAAATCTTTAAGTTTATTACAGATAGTAATTGTGCTCATCTTAGTTGCATATTCCGCTGCGATATGAAGCTTATCAAAGACGAATGCTTCATTCACAAGAAATGTAAACTTTTCACTATGATTTCGAAAGAATGTACTATATTTAGCAAAATCAAAATGTTTATCAGTTTCTTCTACAAGTTCATAATCTGTAAAGCTAAACTTTTTTGTATATTCGTTTAAGTCCTTTGGATCATTAGCTACAATAGTTTTAAACCAATTATTATGAAAGAAATCTTTAAGCACTTCTCTTTTATCAAATCCTGTGTGGATTTTTATAGCATATTCTACAGTAAAGTCAGTATTATCTTTATGATATAATACTTCTCCAGAAAAAACTTTAAAGTTATCTGGCTGATTATAAGTAAATAGTATAAAAAAGACTTTATCTCCAGCTTTGTAAACTACATCGCTTAAGATTTCTTCAGAGTAATAATTTTCTCTAAAAGTTTTAAATTTTGTTCCTTTTCCAGGCGATTCAGACATTCTTGTTCGTTTAATGTTATATCTTCTATTGGAAGAAAGCAGATTTCAGTATTAATATTATCAACTTTTAAACCATCGATCTTTTTTCTAACTTCATGCATTAATCTTTCAAATAGTTCTAAGTCTATTCTACTAACATAATAGTAAATAAAGAAACATGGAGTTCTTTTATTAGTTAGCATGTTTTTAATAGATGTATTAATTTTTGCGTACACATCTGTTTTAAGAACAAGTTTACTTTGCTTCTCATCAAATAAGTTATATTTTTGATGAGAAGCAGAGATGTCCTCGTAGCTTATTAACACGCTATTCTTTGACTTTTTTAAGTAGTTTTTGAATTGCTTATTATTCTTTGCATATGTAATAATAAAGAATTTATTCATGTTAGTCTTTGTATATTTGTAGAGTATCTTCATTGACCTCCTCAGTAAGTTCCGTTCGTTTTCTCATTTGCTCAGAAACATGTCTTCGGTGTAGATCTTTTCCGATCTTTTTAACTTCTTTCTTAGCTTTATCATATTCTTTTGGGTCATTTTTCTTTAACCATTTTAAATATGCTCTTCTTTGTGCTCTAGTTGTTTTCATCTTCTATAAGTGTTAATGCAGTTATCCAAGTATTTATTCTTTCTGAAATTTGTTTCTTAATATCTTCATCTAGCTTAGCTCCAACATATGTTGCTAATTCTTTCTCAAGATCTTCTCCGTATGCATCTAATAATACTTTAAGAGCTGCTTGTTTAGGTAAAGAAACTGTTATGCTAAAATCCATTTTAGTATCTTCAAAAGCTTTTATTTTATCTAAAATATCTTTGTATAAAGATTCGCTTTTAACTGGTTTAATAACAGAGCTAGCATTCTTAATAGGAGCATCTACTATAGGATTTCCTTCTCTTTCTGCTAGTTCTTTTACAAATTCTTCAGGGTTATCAATTTCTAACTCTTCTGCTGATGCAATTAAGTTAAGGTATTCATTAGCGATTGCTACGCTACATCTTCGGCCACTTACGAACTCAATGAAGTTCATTTGACCTACTCTTAATTTCGGATTTTTTATAACATCTTCTTTACCGAAGTTGTCACCTTTAATCCATTCGTACTTGTTTCCGATTTTTGCTTGTATAGCCATAATATTAATTTAAAATGTTATAAAGTATATAATAAGGCTAGAAAGTTGATGGTATTAGAACATTATTATCCAGTTTCCTTCTGCTATACCACTTCCTCCACCTCCTGCTTCAGTAATTTCTAAGTAGTTTCCAGCAGTTCCTGTTTCAGCAGATACTGAAACTGTTTTAGCTCCTGCAGATAATCCAGTTGCAGATAATGCTCCAGAAGTAAAGTTATTTATATTATGAGTAAATTCTAATGTTCTAGAACTACCAGCTAATGTAATATCATGCCCTATTGAATTACCAGCAAGTAATCCAGCTAATATTACTGAATTAGCAGATACTGTTATAGTTCCGCTATTAGGTGAACTATTAGTATCATCATATATGTTATTACCGGGTCCCCCACATCCAGTAGCAGATACAACAAATGCTGATACTGGGTTAAACTGAGCAGATGAAAAGTTTATCACTATGTTATTACTTCCAATTGCTGGATCATCTAGTTCATAGAATGCCCACCTTGTGCCATATGTTGTAGTAACAGTACTTGTAATTTCTGTCATAGAAACTCCATTATAAGTAACTCCAGTTATAGTAACAGTATCAGACATTTGTATCATTATGAATAAATGTCTATCTGTGCCAGAATCTTGAGTATGCGAAAACGTCTGGCTGCTTGCTGCAGGTACACCTAAATTTGCTGTTTTATTTCCTATTACTAATGCCATCTTTAATTAACTTTTTTAGAAAACCATTATCCAGTTTCCTTCTGCTATACCACTTCCTCCACCTCCTTCTCGTATTTCTATTCTAACATTAGAAATAATTGCAAAATCTGCCTTGGTAACACACGCTATGGAACCTGCACCTATTCCAGTTGCAGATAATGCTGCTTCAACTTGTCTATTTGTATTATGTGCAAATAAATTAGTTCTTGTGCTACCATTTATATCATATCCAAACGATTGAGTTTGTGTAGAAATTCCCATTAAGTAAATGATTGAGTTCGTAGCAATAGTTAATGTTTGTGAATGTGGTGTACTTGCTGCATCATTGTTTCCAATTGCTCCTCCAGTTGTTGCTCCAGTAAAAGATTGTGCAGTTGCACTTATAGGATTCCATTGACTTCCAGTAAATGAAATAATTACATTATTTGATCCTGTTGCTGGACTAGCTAATTCATAAAATGCCCATCTTTGAGATAGTTCAGTAGAGTTATAGTTAAGTCTTTCTGTCATTGCTACACCATTATATGTAACTCCTGTATAATTTACAGTATTAGACATACATAAAGCTACTAGTAGTACTCCATCTGCTCCTACATTATGACTGTGTGCAAATGTATATGATGTAGCACCAGGTGCTACATTTGCTGTTGTTCTAGTTCCTATTGCTATTGCCATATTAAGTTAATTCGCTTATGTCTATTATTTCTGTTAAGCCCATACCTTCAATAGAAGTAGTTTGAGTATTTGCGCTATAAATAACATCGCTAGTTGTAAAATAGTCAGATATATGCTTTATGCCAGTACTTAATTCATACACATTAAGCTTTAACCACATGCCTAATGTATTATCATAGTTAGCATTAATGGTATCTCTATCTTCTTCATTTAAAGTATAACCAATAGGAGTATATTTCAACTCCTCATCGATTATTTCTATTTCGTTAATTATGTAGTACATATTATGCTTCTTGATTTATTGCAACAACATCCCATTTAGTATCAGTAGAATTATAAATTGCTCCAATATATAATGTCTTACTAATTACAGTAGTTGTTGGTAATGTTACTCCCATTGCTCTCCATATAGCGTTCCATGTAATAGCTCTCGCAGTACCATTATCTTTTATTCTTATAATTATCTTTCTACCATTTACTGGTGAACCAGTTGGCGCAGCAATAGTTAATGCAGCAGCTTGACCTGTGATAATAGCTTGGTCAGTTGTTGAACTGTTAACTGTTAAAGTAGCAGTAGATGCAACAGTAGATAATCTAGGATCTCTACTTGGTGCTGCCCAAGAACCATCTGCTCTCATAAAGTTAGTAGTACCACCACCAGATGCTGGAACAACTCCCTGTAATGATGTTGTAAATGTTTGAAGCATTGAAGTAACTTGGGCTATTGATAAATCTTCTGGGTCACCTGTACCAGAACTAATACGACCTTTAATTGTATTAACTGTCATATTTGCTAGTTTAGCATTAGTAACAGCATCATTATCAATAGCCCAAGTTGCACCAGAAGCACTAACAGTTATATCACCTTTATCTCCATCACTAACTCCTATAATATCAGTTCTATACTTAAGTTCACCAGTACTTGAATCGGTTACTACAATTCTATCATCTCCAGTAGCACCTGCGGTTATACCTTCTACGTATATAGTACCAGTTAATTCAAAATCAGCAGTACCTGAAGTAGAAGATAATCTTAAAGCTTCACCTCCACCTAAACCAGAATGATAAAAATATGCAGTTATAGCATTAGTTAAATCTGATCTTCGTGCAGTTAATGCTATTCCATTAGCATCACCAACCATATTAATTATAGTTTCAGCAGCAGTATCTGTTAGTACTAAATTAATACTACTATCTGTTAATGCTACTACTGAAGCTGCTACAGTATTGAATGATGGATTAGTATGATATTTTCTAAGTAAAGCAGTACCTGGGTCTAGAGAAACTTGAGCAACTGGCACAGCAGTGTTACCTGGTCCAGAAGCATGATATCTAGCATTCATTAGAATAGTAGGTCCTGATGATAATATATTTACTCCTTGCGAATCATCAACAAACCCTTCTAGCTGTATAAATGTTGTACCAGCTAATATTTTAGAGTAAGTATCTGAATCAGTTTCATTCGCAATCTGTATTGCTGAATTATCTGCAAGTAAATATCTATTAGAAGTATTAGAAGCTCTATAGTGACCAATTGTCATACTAGTACTATCGATATCTATTCCTCTATAATCAGTAGTACTTTTATCAGTTAAAGTAAAATTCATATTACTTGAACTTACCCAAAAATCTCCACTGTTTGTATTATCTTCATTCTTAATAAATGACCTATTATAAGTCATTTCCCAAGTATTAATAAGTCCTTGAGTAGAACCTAAAGTAGATTCACCTTTAGTAGTTACAGCATAAGTTCCTGATGTACCACCTGCTTGAAAACCGTGATAGAAGAAACCGCTTATATCATTTGGTCCAGCAACACCGGTTTCCATTTTAGCAAACCATGGGTTATCTGTTGCTCCATCATTATCGAATAATACAATAGCACCTGCATTAGTACCACCTCCAGCTCCAGTTGCGCTGTTATCCATTACATCTTGCCAATCTAATCCAGATGTAGCTCCTGCAGGACCAGTTGCTCCAGTATCACCAGTAGGCCCTTGGATTCCAGTAGCTCCAGTAGCACCAGTTTCTCCCGTTGGACCCTGGATCCCTTGAGCACCAGTAGGTCCTGTAGCTCCAGTGTCTCCTTGGATTCCTTGAGCTCCAGTTGGTCCTTGGATTCCTTGAGCTCCAGTTGGTCCTTGAATACCTTGAGCACCTTGAGAACCAGTAAGTCCTTGAATACCTTGAGCACCAGTTGGACCAGTCGGTCCTTGGATTCCTTGAGCTCCAGTAGGTCCAGGGACAGTTGAATCTGCTCCAGTAGCACCAGTAGGACCAGTGTCTCCAGTTGGACCTTGAATACCTTGAGCACCTTGAGAACCAGTCGGTCCTTGAATACCTTGAGCACCTTGAGAACCAGTCGGACCTTGAATACCTTGAGCACCAGTAGGTCCAGGGACAGTTGAATCTGCTCCAGTAGCACCAGTAGGACCAGTGTCTCCAGTCGGACCTTGAATACCTTGAGCACCAGTAGGTCCAGGGACAGTTGAATCTGCTCCAGTAGCACCAGTAGGACCAGTGTCTCCAGTTGGACCTTGAATACCTTGAGCACCTTGAGAACCAGTCGGTCCTTGAATACCTTGAGCACCGGTTGCTCCTGTAGGCCCAGCAACAGTTGAATCTGCTCCAGTAGCACCAGTTGCTCCTGTTGGACCTGTGTTACCTTGAGGTCCTTGGATTCCTTGAATACCTTGAGCACCAGTTGGACCAGTCGGTCCTTGGATTCCTTGAGCTCCAGTAGGTCCAGGGACAGTTGAATCTGCTCCAGTAGCACCAGTAGGACCCATATCTCCTTGACCTCCAGTAGCACCAGTTGCTCCTATTACTCCAGGAGGTCCTTGAGAACCAGTTGCTCCAGTAGAACCTGTATCTCCAGTGGCTCCAGTGGCTCCATTAGAACCAGTAGCACCTCTAACTCCAGTAGGTACAATTGTCCAACTTGAGTTAGTTCCACCTAATGCAGATACGTAAAATGGTGTATCTAATGTTATGTCACCAGATCCTGGTACATAACCTAATACTTTACAATCAGCGAACTGATTTGGTGTAAGATTATTAATTATTCTTACAAAATGTCCAGGTGCAAATGCTTGACCATCTGGTGTAGTACTAATTGTAAGTGGATTAATATCAATTAATCCAAATGTTTGTGAACTAGTTATAATTGCTCCTGCTCCAGTTTGGCCAGTTGCTCCGTTAAATCCTGCTGCTCCAGTAGGTCCAATAGGTCCTTGTACACCAGCAACACCTTCAGCACCAGTGGCTCCAGTAGGTCCAACTGGTCCACCGCTAGGTCCTGTTGGACCAGTATCTCCAGTTGCTCCAGTTGCTCCAGAATCACCTGTAGCTCCTGCTGGTCCTGTTGGTCCAGGCAAACCACTAGCATTAATCTTCCAATTATTGTTTGGATTTGTGTCAGATCCAGGGTTTAAGTAATATGGAGCATCAAATTGAATTGCTCCAGTATTTATATCATATGAAGTTATTTTACTTACTTGATAAGAAGCAGCTGCAGTAGCTTTAGTAATTTGGATATAACTTCCAACAATTAATGCTGTTCCATATCCATCTGTGTTTACGTTTGGTGAAATAACTAATGCACCTATACCAGCATTATTCAATGAGAATATAGTTGAACTTGTAGCATGTAAACCTTCACCATCTGCTCCAGTTACTCCACCACCTGTTGCTCCTGTTGGTCCAGGAATAGTTGAATCTGCTCCAGTAGGTCCTGTAGCTCCAGTACTTCCTTGAGCACCAGTTGGACCAGTTTCTCCGGTAGCACCTTTAGGTCCAGGTATAGTCGATGCTGCACCTTGGATTCCTTGAATACCTTGAGCACCAGTTGCTCCAGTAGGTCCAACAACAGTTGAATCTGCTCCAGTAGCACCAGTAGCACCAAATCCAGTAGGTCCAGTTACTCCAATAGAACCAGTAGCTCCTTGAGCACCAGTAGGACCAGTAGCTCCAGGTATACCACTTCCACCTGCTCCAATTTTTGTCCAATCTAATGGGTCGAATACTGCTTTTTGAGTATCAAGATTCGCTTTGTAGAAATATGGTCCAAGTCCGTCATCGAACAATGCAACCATCTCTTTCTTATAAGGATAATTAGCTTTCCACTTCTCTTTATATCTAAAGTTGTTATCAAGCTCATTATGAGTTAACGGGCGGTTCTTATTACCTCTATAATTTATGTTATCAGCCATTTAAGCATTTTTATTTTTTATTCTAATCCACTTCCATCTGGCATGTCAGTTGGGTTATAATCACTTGGTCCAACATAACCAGGATCCACGTAACATGCATCAACATATGCACTATTTCTAGTTGTTTGTAAGAATATATTTCTATTGAAATAAGCAATAAGTTGTTCTTTTAAATAAGTAACAAACTTAGGATTATCTACTCCAAAGAATTTATTTTTATTAGTATTATATCTAATATCTACTTTACTTTTAGGATTTCCATCAGATACATTATAGTAAAAAATATTGTTTTCATAAGTAACAGCATTATTTACAAATTTTATATTTTCTAAGAATATAAAATCCCCTACTATACAGTATTTATTAGGTTTAACATCATCTAGGATAAATGAATATCTAGTATAATAATCTTCTAGACTATTGAAATTTATATATGAAGTTTTACCAGTAAGTTTAGAAACTACTTTAAAAACTAGCTTATAACAAACGAAGCCCTGTGTCTCTAAATCTTTAAGAAATAGATAAGTATATTCTAATGTAGTAACGTCTAATTCCACTTATACATGTTATTTTTAATATTTAATAACCGTATAAACATAAAAAAAGACTCCCGAAGGAGTCTCTTTAAAAAATATATAATGAAAAGAAGATTAAAAAAGTTCTTTACTTTTTATAGAAGTAACGCCTTTGTCACTTGTGATCTTCTGTGTATAGTTACTTTGAAGCAAGTAATCATGGTCACTGTAAGCTAATTGACCCTTTACGAATTTAATTACTTCATATGACCAATCTCTTGATGTACAAGCAGGAACATTTTGAGTAATTGTATGAATATCTCCTTTTTTAACTTCGAAATCATGTGGAAATCCCATTAAGTGAATTAATTCTCTCCCGTTTAATATTCTAGGTTCAGTAGGATGTAAAAACCATGAAGCATTTTTAGAAATAATAGCATTAGTATGCTCATTATTATATTTCGGTCCTGAATCCCAGTAACCTCCTGCTTTTCTGATAACAGTTTTATCATAAACTCTAGCAAGTTTAGCCATTACTCTTTGCTGTCTATCATTTCCCCCGTCTGGATATTTCTTTTCAAACCAATCTACGAGATCTAAATATCTTCCACCTTGAATAATATCATCCATAGTTGAGAATTTACCTCTACTTTTTAAGTATTCAGAATATTCCATTCCACTTTCTTCTAATAAGAATTCAAATGGTGGATATTCATTTATGATATCTATACTTTGGTAAGAATAATCTTGATTTTTAGCATCAGTAGGTATTTCAGCTAAATATTCTGCAAGAGGTTTATGATCTTTACGATAATAATTCATAATAGGTGCTACTTCAGAATTCCAAAAGAAATAAAATGTTCTAGATCTATTCTGTGGTACTCCATGAAACATAGTAGAAGTCTTTATTACTGAAAGAGAATATCCAAATTCCCTTGCAATAGCGTAAAGTCTTTCCCTTACCTTTTGGCCTGCTCCAGTAAATAAATTCGGAGCATTTTCTCCCCAAAGTACTTTAGGTTTAACATGCTCAAGAACAAATCTTGAAGATTTATACATCCATTCATTTTGTATAGCATCTCCACCTCTTGCTGAGCCCGAAGTACTGTGTGTAGATGTATTTAGCTGTGATAGACCAGCACATGGCGGAAGTGCCCCTACTATATCTACTTTTTTAAGTTTAATTTTCGGGTCATCTAGTTTATTAGATTCAGTATTAACTGTATGGTAAGGTACATTAATACCACGTTGTTCATAATAATCTAATAGTACCTTATCATTTCCATAGAAAGCATCATATGATGTAATCCATTCAGGTGTTTTACCTAGCGCTTTTTCCATACCTATACCCATACCACCTACTAGTGGTACCATTAATGCATATGTTAGTTCTTTACTCATTTAATAATTGTTTTTAATATTTATGATGTTCAAAAGATGATATCAGTTTTGAATCAGAACCATGAATAATATTTGCTAATTGAATATCATCTACGAACTTTTTGAAAGTATCATCAGAAATATCAAGAGCTACTTTATCAAAATGAACCCATTCAGTATCTCCGAATTTTACATGCTTTTCAATTACTCTTGCACCTGCTCCTACTGCTAATTGACATCCAAGACTACCTTCATCATGTGAACTATACCCTGGAATAATGTTTGGATACTGGCGTTTTAATTTATCATAGTGTCTAATTACGCCAATATTACATTCGCTACTTGGAGTAGGATACGAGCTGGTGCACTGCATAAGCACCAAATTTCTTTTTTTCGTAAAGTTGTTAAGGATGAATTCTTCATAATACATGTCTGTGTAACCAGTGCTTATAACTAAGTCACCTTTATATTCTTTTGCTATTTTTAGTAAATAGTCTCGTTTATTTGATATTGTAGATGGAAGTTTAACTAATGGCATTTGAAATTGTGTCATAAATTTTAAACTGTTCCAATCTAGTATAGACGCGAACCAAGGAATATCGAGATCTGTACAAAGATCATCAGCCATTAAGAATTGCTCTTTAGTTAATTCAACAGCATTCCTATAATCTCCTAATGTATCACCGAAAGGTGACTTATATTCTTCCTTTAATTTATCTTTAGAATAGAAAGTAGCAACATCTCTTTTTTGTAATTTTATTACATCTGCTCCCGCTTCTTTACACTTTTGAATCATTTCTAAAAGTCTAGTACTATCTCCGTGATGATTATTAGTTAATTCAGCAACGACGATAGACTGTTTATTTTCTAATAAGTCTAAAATCATAATTAGCGTTCTTCAAATATTTTTTTCTATTTTATTTAACTTTTTAGCTATATTAGCAAGTCTATTAAACCAAGATCCCCACATAAGTACAGTGTACCTTGCGTCCATTGATTCTTCATGAGAGTGTATAATATCTACTAATTCTACTTCAAATTCTATGAATCCATCTTCTAAAGCAGCTTTTACTATAGCATCTCTATATGCTCTATTCTTACAAGTAACTTCAAGTTCCCAGCTTTGAGCATTTGATTTTTCATCTACTTTTATCATAACGTTCTAATTATATTATTTGCTAATTCTAAATCCTCTAATGTATCAATATCTACTGATAGCATTTTAGGAGTATCAAAGAAATATGGAACATCTCCTAAGAAATATTCTTTATCTAGCATAGTTTGTTTTGGTGCCATATAGCAAGCATTATTTACTCTAATAAGAGGTTCTAATTCTTGAGAATAGATATGTTCTTTATCTCCAGTATAATTCAATGGCTTTCCTTTATACCAGAAGTACTCATGTAAAATATTTACTGAAACTAAGCTATCATATTTATTTGAATGACTTACTTTGTCATTATATTTCATGATAGCAGAGTAGTATTGATGCTCATCAAATAATGGAGTAACTGGATAAGTCCAAAGAACTTCATCGAAATCCATAACCTTTTCTGCTTCTTGTAATAAATGAACAACTAATTCAGAGAATGTTGCCATGTGACCACTTGAATAGAAATCAGATCTTTCATGAACAGTAAAGCCATATTCTTTTGCTAATCCCACAACATCAACAGCATCAGTAGAAACAAATACTTTCGTAGTTGGTATTCTAAGCATAGTACATAATTTACTAAGTTGTTCGAACTTATTATGCGTTATGCTTTTATCACCAATCATTGCTCTGTATTTATCTTTGATTCTAGAAGAACATTTTCTGATTGGTACAATTATTGCTAAATTTTTCATTTTAAATTAAGTTTGTATTTCTTATTAGGAAGTAAAAGTTCTCCTAAATAAACTTCATCATTAACAATTGGTATAATTCCATTTGTTAGCATTATATTTAGTCCAGCAGAAACATCCCAAGTATTTACTCCTTTAACATTTTCAAATCTTTTAAAAGACCCAGTAATAAATGAGTACAAGTTATATGCTGCACAACCAATAATTCTATATTCTTCATCATCAGTTCTTTCTTCCATTACTTTAAGTAAGTCTTCAGCTTTTAATGAAGAAGAAAGTCCAACAACTCTAGAATTAAGCTTCCTTTCTATTTTAAGAGTAGAATCAATCATTTTGTTTAACTCTGGAAGAATTATAGCAGAATAGTGATGTAATCCATTTTTATAAAGACATATACAGATACCCCACTCAGTTAAACCAGAAAAGAAATTCTCAGTACCATCAATTGGATCAATTATTAAAGTATACCCATCATTATAATTTACAGATTCATCAAATGTCATTTCTTCTGAAATGATATTAAACTCTGCTTTCTCATCTATGAAGTTACAGCTAGTTTTATATGTTTTCCAAAGTAATTGATTTATATATAAATCTGATTTCGTTACAAGAGACCCATCTTCTTTAACCTCTACATCTTCTCTAAGGCTGTGGATGTAATTAATTTTACTCCTAAGCTCAGAAAATATTTGAGATGTAATAAAATGAAACTTTTCGTCGTTAGTTTTTAAATGATCCATTAAAATAATGCCTTTTTAGTAGGTTTAGATACTTCTAGTGGAAATATACAAGAATTTCTTTTTGTTATTTTACCAGTACTGAAGTCAAATTGTTTATAGTCTCCAACTTCTTTATGAATAAGACGAATAAAGTCTTGTGCAAATGCTTTGCCAGAGTAATAATCAAGTTTTAGCATTGCTTGACAAGCATCCCATATTTCTCTATATTTAGCTGGATCATTATCAAGTTCATCCATTTTTTCTTT
>Ga0307983_1000658_pt1 | contig 17070 bp, 23 predicted proteins | sample OrgLakmetagen991_FD_201845 | JGI IMG/M metagenome (GOLD analysis project Ga0307983, IMG submission 201845) | Saline water microbial communities from Organic Lake, Antarctica - #991 | ecosystem: Environmental > Aquatic > Non-marine Saline and Alkaline > Saline | place: Antarctica: Organic Lake...
TTGATCAGTTCATGACTTTCGGAACAGGAGATGTGATCCTACGAAATGTCACGGACGGAACCGACGAAGAAGTATTCGATGTCGCTGCTGGGACCGGTGACAATAGCGGGACAATCACGATCCTGGACGATGTTCTGACTATCACCCCTGGTGCGGCAATGACCGATTCAAAAGTCTATGCCGTGCGCATGGATGCAGGTGCGGTAGTCGGACACTACGGCGTCGGTTATCCAGCTATCTCGGATGACACGACACTCAACTTCACGGCAGATGCTTCTCTTGCTAACAGCTTTACCAGAACAGAGTTGACTGGCTCCGGGCAGCTAGAGCGTGTTGGCGCCCTGAACAGCTCGATTGCATACTCCCATGCCACTCTTGGTTTTAGCGGGCGCCTTGATGACGACGCACGCACATTCCACACCATCATGAACATCGACCAATCGCGCGATTTCACTTTCTATGTAAGAAGCAATGGCGCCCTTTACCTTGGCCACGCAACCGTTGGATACGCAGAGACACCGGCGGCAGTGATCCCGTTTGGCGTCGATTTGCAGATCCTTGTCGCCGTAGACATGACCCAAGCCACAGGCGAACTAGGCTGGGTCATCTATGTCAACGGCTCGCTCCTCGATCCAGCGACCCTGACCTACACTTGGGAGCAGAACGACTTCTGGGTCCACACAGCCGCAAACTTACGCATTCTTGGTTCTCCAAACGCTGGCCGAGAAGTAAACGGTGCAGTCGATTTCTTCTACTACGAGCCCGGCGTCGCTCTAGACCTTTCAGACTCTCTCGTGCGTTCCAAGTTCACAGCCGGCGAGATAGGTGCGGATGGGTCTGGTCCATCTGGTTCGCAGCCTGAGATCTTCATGACCGGGGATTCAACAAGCTGGAACGCAGGGACGAACCAGGGAACACTAACTGGATTCTCCTCAATCGGTACTCTCTGATCCAATCCAACCTACCAAACAAAGTGAAACGGCCCCATCGAAAGACGGGGCCGTTTCTTTTTGATAAAAGGAGTACAAACATGAGATGGCTAACCACACCACCCACACAATCTCTACCTCATGAATCTGGCATGCTCAAGATGTAATATCCCTTCTTGTACCGACCGGTGCAGTGGCTACCCCTGTGCTCAAGCACGCCCTCATTCTCAGGCGCTCCATGAGTATGCGTTTCATTACACGACGGACATTTGAAGCTGCATGTATCTCCATGCACATCTACCACCATCACAGGAAGATGCTCAGGTTGAGAATGATACTCAACCTCAAGCATACTGTCTGCAATGTTCCAAGCTTGTCGAGCAACGTCCATTGGAGTTTCTGCACACTCATGCTTAAAGTGCGTCCGGGGATTTGCTAGAGCCATACCAGCAAAGAAATCACGACGGTCCATCATCTTCATATCCATCTTAAAAAGGGGGAAGGTATCAAATTGATACCACTTTTCAGATTGGATCCAAGAAGAAAAGCCGCCTGGAAACTCTATTAGACACCCTCGTACACACTACTGGACACACTTGTACACCCTCGTACACCCCCAGACAAAGAAAACTCCTGTATACCACAATTAAGTAATATGGCCATTATATGGGAATACCATATTTTATATATGTGGCCTCATTAGAGGGGGGTCATGGTTAGGTGGTGTGGTAGGGTATGGTAGCTTGCCTACCATATACAAACATACCCCCCCCCATTGAACACACAGGAAACACAGACCCTTCGGGCCTTGAGTGGCTTCTATTCAAGCCATCACCCTATAACTCCTGGAGTACTACCTCATGGCATCAGTCATCCGCTCGGCCAATAACGCAGGCGTCGATATCTTCGCCGCTCTCGGCACCACCGCACGCGTTATCAACAAGACCATGTCCTCCGCTGCATACGCGGTGGACACGCTCGAACTAAAGAGCCGGGAACTCTACGATGACACGGCAACAGCCATCGCTGCACGCCGTCCCCTTGCTGCCCGCAAGCTCATCACGGAGACCGTGCGCGAGCACGTAAACTTCCTCGAAGAGAACCATAAGGCTCTCTATCCAAACGAAGAATTCGATCGCAAGCTGGTCACCCAGCAAACCATGGACGCCGTCAAAAAGTCCGTCGCTGGCCAAGGTCCCAACTTGCTTTCTTCCGACCAAGTCTTCCCAACGGACGCCGAGTAACCAAACCGTGCCCAATCCCTAGCTGGGGTTGGGCACCACCCGGTTAACACCAGAGATAGCATCACCACCTGCTCTCTCCAATTCCCGAAGCACTTCCTGATATTCGTATCGAACAAGTGAAGAGGCTTCGCTTCGCTCGCTGACTGGACCTAATGCAATCAACGGAGCACTTCCAAATGACCTTCATCGAGCAAGAGCAGATCATCCCCAACTTGTTGGATGCACTGCACACATCCAGCCCTCTGATCATCATGATCACGAGCGCTGTGTCTGCTGCTTTCATTGCGACGCAGCTCTACAATCGCTTCTGATCTTAACCCCCGAAAGGACAAGCCAAATGGCAAAACTCAGCATGCGCACCGCTCGTCGGGAAGCTCTCGACACCGAAATCGACCTTCTCATGGAAGACGGTGAATCCTTCAACGTCGCTCTACAGATCGCTAGCAAGCGTCTGAAAGAAATGGAAGAGATCGCTCTCGACCGTCACGCAGCAGAGCCGATCGACTTCGAGCTCCTGCCCTTCTGAAACCCCTTGTAATCGGGGCCGGACATGTGTCTGGTCCCGTCACCAAACCAACCTGATAGAAAGTCCAGAAACATGTCCGAATATATCAACCACGAGAATGAAACTCTTACGCTCAGAGACATGATCGACCAATTAATGAATAGCGAAGGCGAGGATGAAAGCACGCTCAAGTTCAAGTCCGGAACCACGAAGGGTGAGCTCGATCACTTCAACCGTCTCTGTCGTGATGGTCACCATGATTTGGCCGTCGACATGCTTCGCAACATTACCAACATCCCCATAAACTGGGATGTTGCCAGCACAATCGTCTCGATGATTGCCAACGCGTCGGTCACCGATAACACGGTGAAATACATAAACAACAACGACAACCAAGACATAAAGGTTGTCAAAAACTTGGTGAACAACGGCGAGAAGATCAAGGCGATCAAGCATCTCCGTGGTCTGTTCAACAATACACTTGGCCTCAAGGTGTCCAAGGATCTTGTCGAAGCAATGGTGAACACTCCCGCTTCTTCTCCCGCTTCTCCTACTCCTGCTGCCTCGCCTGTTGCCTCGTTCTCGTTCCGAGACCTTACTCTCTATCAACTGTGCGGGCTCGAAAAGTGCTTCGATGAAGCGGAGAATCTTCAGGATCTTCAGCGTCGTCTCATCGAATTCGAGAACACCAACACGCTCTCCTGAATATGCGTTGCGACTAGCCTCACTGTGGCTGGTCGCTTCGCTCCCTGAAGGGGGGATGGCGCCTTTGTGCGTCTGTCTCTCTTAATTCCATCATCCCCAAGCTCTTGAAAGGAGCACACTATGACTTCTCCCTTTGACGCACTTGCCCAGTTCGCTCAGCCCGCAGCTACGCGTCCCGAAACAGATGTAGTTCTGCCAGCCAAGACCGGATTCAGCTCAACCGAGCACGATCCCGAGACCCAAGCCAAGCTGGACAGCGGCGACTACAACTTGGTCAACGGCCGTCTCTTGCCGCGGACGAAGGTCTGGCTGAATCCTAAGGTCACGCTTAAGGGCACCGACAGCGAGGGCAGAGAGATCGATATCTCCGTCTCGCTACCGAAGGGCATGCCGATCGACACCATGGCCCCTATGGTAATCAAGCCGACGGACAGCCCTGCCTATCGCCAGAAGGCCGAGGCGAATAACTACTTCCGGAAGCTTATCGCCGATGCTGGCCTTTCCCTCGAGCCCGGATCCAGCAAGACAATCATGCTCGAGTGCGAGATCAGCCGTGTCAACGATACCACGGTCGAAGCCTCCAAGCCCGGCGAGAACAGCCTGATGACCCAGCTCGATGGCATGTTCGGCAAGCAGGACAAGTGAAACAGAGGCCGGCCTCCTACGGGAGGCCGGCTTGCTTGTCTTGAGATAGTTCAGACCATATCGCGGGAACATGCCACGAATATGGACCCAAATACTAACTGTCTCAATTAGTCCGAAATCCTACCAATGACGGCCTAAGCCCTGACCCACCCAAATTCACACCTTTCACAGCCTTGGGATAGTTCCATGAGCCAGAGACAACAGCGCCTCAGGCGTCTTCCTGACGATCACAATTACCGCGTCGATGGCCTGCCCAGACAGGTTCGAGCCAAGATAACTGAGCTCGTACATGCCTCTCAGGAGATGGCATTCATCGGCAGCTACCCACCTGAAGATCACGACGAGATCAGGGAAAACTTCCTCACCCGTAAGTACAATCTAGAGCGCACCATCAAGACACACCTGGAGAGAAAGTCATGACTTCAATTCTCAATGTGCATCCCTACACCAGCACAGCTGAAGAAGTGATGAGTCAGTATGAGCTGACATCAAAAGAACGGTCGCGTGCAATCGAACAGATCAACGCGATCGGTTGCCCCTTCTTCAGTAAGCGTGTCTACGCCCTGACCCACCATTTCTGCTCTCAGCAGATCCACAGGAGAAAACTATGACCCAGAACGGCAACCCCGAGATCCAACTCGAGATGGAGCACGCCTTCCACAAGAACCAGGCGTTGCCCAGATTGCGGGAAATCTACAGCCATGTGGACATCCTCGATCACCTGAAATCCAAGGAGATCCCCGAGACTTTTGGTGTCGAACTGCTCGCTCAGATCATGATCAACAAGAGCCTGCCTCTCGCAGCTCTCGTAGCCATGCTGGAAGGCACTCTGGAGCGTCAGGAGGAGCACAGCATGGGAGAGCACCTGCAAGCTGTGGCTAGCCTCCTGGAGCGCTGTGTAGACGCTCAACTGGTCCTCTATATCTTGACCGGCAACATCCCCATGATCCACGTCAAACATGAGGTCTCGGCCGAGATCCAGGAAGAGATGGCTCAGTGGCAGTTTCCCCTGCCGATGGTCTCTCGACCCATGAAGCTCAAGAGCAACCGGGACACCGGATACTTGAGCCCGCTGGTTAACAAAGGATCCATCCTGATGAACCACAAGAACCACGGCCAAGACGTCTGTCTTGATCACCTCGATAGGATGAACTCCACGGCCCTGAGCATCAACCTGGACACAGCTAGGATGACCTCGAACCAGAGCGACAAAATCAGCTCACCGCGTCCGGGCGAAGAGGAAGACGACTATCTCAAGCGGGTCAACGCTTTCACCCGTTTCAACGAGGAATCCAAGGAGGTGATCGAAGCCATGTCCGTGACCGGCAATCGGTTCTGGCTCACCCATGCCTATGACAAGCGCGGACGAACCTATGCCCGCGGCTACCACATCAACACCCAGGGAGCCGACTGGACCAAAAACATCATCGAACTCGCAGACAAAGAGGTCGTTCAATAACAACTAAAAATAACAACTAAAAAGGAACTCGTCTACTTTTACTACTTTCACTACTGCCCCGAGACCTGAAAGGCCCCGTTCACCCGAGCGGGGCCTTTCCACATTCACGGCATATGCCATCATCCTGGAGATCATCCCCATGACTACCACTGTCCTTCAAGTTCCCTCCCTTTCCTCCAACTCGACTACTACCCATGGCTTCCAAGCCACACGCAAGATGTCCGAGTTCACGGGAATCCAGTATCTTAAGATGGACGTGGCCTCCGGGTTCGGACTCGACAAAGAAGACTGGTCCGTCCGTCTCTTCTGGTTCGACGAAATGGAAGCCTCTGGTGCCTTCAGCACTGCCGAGGGCATCGGTAAGCTCCTCCAAGAAGCCGACAAGCCTGTCCAGTTTCTGGCAGCGCTCAAGGCCTACTACGAGACCATGGAAGGCAAGCCTGTCGGCCACCTCATCAGCCTTGATGCCACGGCTTCTTGCATCCAGATCCTCTCGCTGCTCATCGGCTGCGAGAAGTCGGCTTCGCACTGCAACGTGGTCAACACAGGACACCGAGTCGATCCCTATACGATCCTACCGGCCATCATCCGTGACAAAGGCATCGCCAAGGGTATCGAGCAGGCTTTCTCCCTGGCTCGTTCAGTCTCTAAGCAGGCGATAATGACTGCGTTTTATGGATCCAAGAAGCTGCCCAAGGATCTCTTCGATCCGATGGGTATGCTTGATCTGTTCTACGAAACCATGAACCAAGAGACCCCTGGTGCGTGGAAGCTCAACGAGGTCATCATGGAGCTCTGGGATCCTACCATCTCTCGCTACGAGTGGGTCCTGCCTGACAACTTCCATGCCGGGTTCAACGTCGAAGTCGGAGAGACCACTTATGTCCGGGCCCTCGGCGAGGTCATCGCAGTTCACAGGACTGTCGTGGCATCCACAGAGAAGGGCAAGGCACTCTGCCCAAACCTTGTCCACTCGATCGACGGCTACATCGTGCGAGAGCTAACCCGTCGAGCCAAGCACGATCCGGAAGTTCTGGGCCATGTTCTCAAGCTGATCAGCGGGTTCTCGGGCAGCCGGGTCTGCGACACCATCTCGCATGACATGGTTCAAACCCTGCTGGAGCATTTCCGCTACTCGGGCATGCTCTCTGCACGCATCCTGGATCATCTCGATCGCAACACGATCCGGTATGTCCAAAAGGAAGAAGGAGCCATGGAAGCTCTCTACGAGCTGTGCATGAGCATGCCGGACAAGCCTTTCGAAGTGATTGCTGTCCATGATTGCTTCAGGGTTCACGCGAACAACGGCAACGCCCTTAGGAGGATCTACAATCAGGTTCTCTCGGAGATCGCCAAGTCGAACCTGCTTCAGTTCACCGTCTCTCAGGCAGTGGGTAAGCTGGTTCCTAAGGTAAAGATCTCCGACCTGAGCCAAGCTGTCCTCGAAGCGGATTACGCTCTGGCTTGATACTCCCATACCTCACAACTCTCGCCCTCACCCTCACGGGTGGGGGCTTCTTTTTTTATGTAAGATACTAGATAGTTACCCCCTCCTATCTCTAAACACTCTCTCTCTCTCCCTTCTCTCTAAGAGAGAAGGGGGAAAGCGAAAATGCTTCTTCCTGGGGGGCGGTGATCGAGCGAGGAGCAGGATCTCTGTGCAGCCTCAGATAGTCCAAGCTGCTTCCCCGATCAAGACAAAAATTAGATGTCTCTTACCCCCCTTCTTGGCTCTCTAAGAGGTTGACCACATCAAGAGAATATTACCAATTTGTGGTCTAAGCTATTTTTGATCCTGTCCAACTCATAGACCACAGAGCGCCATCTCTGTGGCTTCTTCTTTTGTTCTGATGGAAGGTTCTCCTTTCACCCATCTCTGCAAGGACAGCTGCATGACCCCTTTTATCCAAGCTCTCACGATGTTCGGTGCCTTGGTCTTTTGCCTGACCGTCCTCTTTGCCAGGGCTTATATTTCGTTTTGAGGTAAAGGTTTCTTGCCCCGGATAGATGCGATGGTGTAGCCGGATCAAGCTGATCTATGCCCTACATCAAGGCGATCTTCTCTACTTTCACACAACATGAAGAGACACTCATGAAAGACCTTCCGAACACTGAGCCGTTCGACATGTCCATCTCCGAGGAGATTTGGGACAGCAAGTATCGCCTCAAGCGCTTCGATGGCACCATTGTAGACCACGTTGTCGAAGACACCTGGTTCCGTATAGCAGTTGACTTGGCAAAGGGTGAAACAGAAGACTACCTAGGTAAACGTGATTTTTTCTACGAAGTGCTTAAAAACTGGCTCTTCCTGCCGGCCGGTCGCATCACTGCCGGCGCAGGCTCAGGTCGTACCGTCACCATGTCAAACTGCTTCACCATGGGCACCATTCCCGACAGCCTCGATGGCATTTTCGAAATGCTCAAAGAAGCTGCTCTGACCATGCAACAGGGCGGTGGTATTGGCTACGACTTCTCAACAATCCGACCCAAAGGAGCTCCCGTCAAAGGTGTCGAGTCAGACGCTTCGGGCCCGCTCAGCTTCATGGATGTCTGGGACTCGATGTGTCGCACGATCATGTCTGCCGGCTCTCGCCGCGGTGCCATGATGGCCACCATGCGCTGCGATCACCCCGACATCGAGGCTTTCATCGAAGCCAAGAGTGATCCTCTGCGGCTGCGCATGTTCAACCTATCCGTTCTCATCACCGACGGCTTCATGCAAGCTGTCAAAAATGATCTTCGGTGGGAGCTCATTTTCAACGGTGAAGTATACAAGACCATTCAAGCTCGATCCCTTTGGGACAAGCTCATGAAAGCAACTTACGACTATGCCGAGCCAGGTGTCATCTTCATCGATCGGATCAACCGAGCTCACAACCTTGGCTACCTTGAGACTATTGCTACAACGAATCCATGCTTCACAGGCGACACAAACGTCTGGACTTCTGAAGGGCCAGTCTCGTTCAAGGATCTGGCCAAGACCGGAGATACTGTCTCTGTTCTGACCCAGGACAATAACGGCAGCCTCGTCTTCCGCGACATGCACAAGCCTCGCATGACCCGCGAAAGCGCGCCAATCTTCACCGTCACCTTTAACAACGGCACTAGCGTCGATTGCACAGGCAATCACGAGTTCTTCCTGTACGGTGGTGGCAAGTGCCGTGCTGACGATCTTCAGGAAGGTCATTCGATCGCTTCCGTTTATCGCCAATCAGCCAACAGCCGTAACTACCAGTGGTTGGTCAATACGAAACTCGGTCAGAACCGGCATGTCCATCACCAGAACAAAGTCGTTTCAGTTGTCAAAACTGAACGAGAAGAGCCGGTTTATTGCGGCACTGTAAACGAAACAGGCCGCTTCTTCGTATACCTCGGTGGAAATAATGGAGTTCTAGTCAGCAACTGCGGCGAGAAGCCTATGGGACCCTATGCTTCCTGCATCCTTGGCTCCGTCAACCTTGCTCGACTAGTTCGCAATCCTTTCACCAACAACGCCGAGCTCAACACCAATGAGCTGCGCAACGTCGTCACTCAGGCCGTGCGCATGCTCGACAACGTGAACGATGTCGGTGGTTTCCCTCTGCCAGCCCAGCGCGAGAAGGCTTTTCAGGACCGTCAGATCGGTCTCGGCGTGACCGGTCTGGCCGATCTCTTGATCTTCTTCGGCTTGCGCTATGGATCCAGAGAAGCCGTGGAGGCCACCAAATCCATTATGAGTATGATTGCAACCTTCGCTTATGAAGCCTCGATCGAACTTGCCAAGGAGAAAGGAGCCTTCCCAACTTTCAATGCCGATGGATTCCTGCGTGAAGGAACCTTCGCATCCACACTGCCAGACAGTATCCAGGATGCCATCCGCGAGCACGGCATCCGCAACTCGCTGATCACGTCAATCGCACCCACGGGCACAATCTCGATGTATGCCGGAAATGTGTCTTCCGGTATCGAGCCCATCTTTGCCACATCCTACCAACGCCGTATCCTCGGCAAGAACGGCGAAGAGAACTGGCAAAAAGTCGAGTGCTATGCACTTTTCCGGTATCGCCAGTTTTGTGAAAAAACCGGCATCGACTTTGACGAGAAAAACCTTCCTGACTACTTTGTCACAGCCCAGAACCTGAAACCTGAAGACCACGTCGTCATGCAGGCCACGGTTCAGCGCTATGTCGACAGCTCGATCTCGAAAACAGTCAACTTGCCTGAAGACATCTCTTTCGATGACTTTAAGGACGTCTACTTCAGCGCCTATGAGCAGAACTGCAAAGGCTGCACCACCTACCGGCCCAACGCAGTGACCGGCAGCGTGCTCAAGGTCGAAGCAGAAGATTCATCTGAGCCAGAAGGAACCATGGCTCCCGACGCTCCGCTTGAGCCCATCAGCATCATGGATCGTCCGGAAGACCTGTTTGGAGTCACTTACAAGCTCAAGTGGCCGGTCAGTGATCACGCTCTCTACATCACAATCTCTGACGTGATGACCGAAGCCGGCCGCCGTCCCTTCGAGATCTTTGTGAACTCGAAGAACATGGATCACTACGCCTGGACGGTGGCTCTGACTCGGATGATTTCGGCCGTATTTCGGCGTGCAGCTGCACAAAATGAAGACGTGTCCTTCGTCGTAGAGGAACTTAAGGCTGTGTTCGATCCCCGTGGCGGTGCCTGGATGAAGGGCAAGTATGTCCCGTCTATCCTGGCTGCTATCGGCGGTGTGATCGAGAAGCACCTCTTATCCAGCGTTCCCACCAGCATCTCTAGCCTCTCTTGTGACGGGTCTTACCCGATGCCTGAGCCGGTCGAGATCCTGACCTTGAACCAGCGAGAAGAGGCCAACCAGGTCTCTCTTCAGCCGGCTCCGGTGCTCTGCCCGAAATGCCACTCCTCGAACTTCATCAATCAGGGTGGCTGCCTCAACTGCGCCGATTGCGGAGAAAGTAATTGCAACTGACCTAATCTCAGCGCCATCATCAACATAAAGGCTCCGCTTCGGCGGGGTCTTTTCTTTTTTGTCAGTACCACATTTCTGAAATATTCTCTGGATATGGTAAACCTATTGCTTTAATACCCTGTCCAGATCAGAACTATCACCCCTCAACATGGAGGCATTTCCCATGCCCAGGCCCCCAGCACCAGCCAATGAGTATGGTCTTCCCGCGTCCAAGCACGCTGCCTTTGTCCGTCTCATGCAAGCCCGTCTTGATACGGCAGCAGAAGCACTTCGTCTCATTTCTCAGCTGAGCTCCAAGCACTATGCCAACACTCAAGATGAAGCCGCCCAAGTCGTGAAACTTCTCTCCGGTGGCTTGCAGGAAGTGGCTGACAGGTTCGGAGTGCCTTTCACAACCGCCATCGGCCAGGAAGCTGTCGACGCCGCCAAGCGCACTGGGTTTGGTCGTGTTGTTGCCACAGGTTCCCCAATCAGCGAAGTCGACATCGTCAAGGCCATGGAGATGATTCACAAGAACCAGCCCGACAAAGCACTTATTCAGCTGCGTGCCGCACTGCAAATGGAAGCTCGCTGAACAAATACCCTGCGTTACAACACCTAAAGAAAGGATGAATTATGACCAACACGACTCACAATTTTATCAACGATCCTATCCCAACATTCAAAGAGATCACGGATGAAAAAGAACGTTGGAAAGCTCAGCGCGCTGCAATACGTCAAAAGATACTCGCTCAGCGTTTGATCGACGACACCGTACCTTTAAGTTATAATGGTAATTTTTATGGTAGCGGCGACAGTGGTTATTACGATAAAAACTTTGGAAACAAAGAGGTAGACGATCTTTTTTCGAATGCTATTGATCTCTTTGTCAAAATAGACTGGTACAATAATGAAGGAGGAGGTGGAGCGATTATTTGGAACGTCCAGACCGATGTTATGGTCATAGACGCCTATTGGAATAAAACTGAACAGGTCTACGATATGGAAAACGAAGTGATCTGATCCTCATGTCCTACTATCGTCTTTCACAGCAGCCTGTGACAATGCCGGTGTTTAATGGTCCTGCCCACGGATCCCCTGAAGATCGTGGCAGCATGGACTATTACTATGGCCGGCAGCCCCGTCCACACAAATGGATCCGCACTATCACCCCAGATGGTGCGGTCTACAAAGAATTTCTCCTAACTGATCCTCAAGAAATCGCGGATTACCACCGCGGCTTCGAAGAAGAAACTGAACGAAAGGAATGGTAAAATCGCACACGCATTTCATCACGCACAGAGCTCTGCCAAGCGTTTTGGTGGCGTTCCTGAGGACTACCAGGAAATCCATGACTGGTTCGATTGCACCAAAGAATTCGAGCCTACGTTTCGGCATCGGGCCCTGCGCCATCACACTCATGGCATCTTCGAGTCGGAACGCATCTTCGGCGTTACGATCACCAACTCCGACGGTAAAGAAGTGCCTACACGCCTGATCTCCGAGCAACATGTACGCGAGGATTTCTCCGGTTTCATCCCCACCGTCCATGACTGGCTTGGATCTATTCCAGCCAAACAATGGATGAACCCGAGCCCCGCCTATCAGCGTGAGCTCATGGCCAGCATCGAGATCTAATTGTGAAAGTTTCCCTAGAGAGAGCTTGATCCATGAAGAAACGCATCACCTGGACTCAGGAAATGGATACTGTCCTCCGTGACCTTCGCATGGCCGGCTACAGCAGCTTTCAAATTGCTAGACAGATCCATCCCAGTTTGACCCGTTCTGCGGTTCTTGGACGGGCCCACCGACTCGGACTTCCTTGCAAGAACCCTCCCGGCAACACTCAGACCCCTCACATCCTCAAGGACTAATTCATGTTCAGCATCACCCCCAATCAAATCGCAGAGAAGATCCAGCGCTGCGTCGACGTCGCCCATGGCGATCCTATTGTTCCCGTCTTCAAGGGTCCTCCCGGTGTCGGTAAGTCGGCAGGCGTCCTGGCTTTCGCCAAGCGCTACAACCTGAAAGTCATCGACGTTCGTCTGACCACCTGCTCTCCCGAGGATCTCACAGGTCTACCGATGCGCGTGGAAGATGCCTCCGGCAATACCAAAGCCACTTTCGCTCCGTTCGACATGTTCCCCCTGGAAGGGGACGAGCTCCCCGAGGGCTATCAAGGCTGGATCCTTTTCCTCGACGAGCTCACCTCAGCCGGCAAGCAGATGCAGGCCGCTGGCTACAAGCTCATCCTCGATCGCATGATCGGCAACCGTCATCTGCACCCCGCCGTCATCTGTGTCGCGGCCGGCAATCGTATGGAAGACAAAGCCGTAGTCCAGCAGATGTCCACCGCGCTTCAGTCCCGATTGATCCACTACAACATCGAGCTCGACAACCGGCAGACTCTAATCCACTTCCGTCGCAGCGGCTTTGACCATCGCATCATCAGCTACCTCGAGATGGCCCAAAGCATGATGCACCGCTTCAATCCCGATCACGACGACCAGACTTTCCCTTGCCCCCGAACCTGGGATTTCCTCAGCCGCATGATCAAAGGAAACGACATCGATGAGAGCTGGGGCGCCGACGTTGCCGGAACCATCGGACAGGGCGCCGCTGTCGAGTTCATCCAGTTTGCCCAAGAGTTCGACAAGCTCCCTAAACTCAAAGACATCCTTGAAGACCCAGAGAATTTTCCGATCCCGCGTGAGCTTTCGACAAAGTATGCAACTATGTCCATGCTGACCGAGAGCATCATCGAGGAAAACGCCGAAGACATTCTCAAGTTTGTCGATCGGTTTCCGTCCGAGCTCAAGATTGTGTTCGCCCGCGGTGCCTACATCCAGAAAATGGACATCCTCGAGTATTGTGTGGCTTTCGACAAGTTTCGCGTGCGGGTCTCCGATTATCTGTCTGACATCGCCGCCTGACATACAGACCACATTCTTTGCACATGTAGAGAATGTGGCTTTCCTTTTCTAGGAGATCTCCGTGTCCACCTTTACAGTTTCTACCTCTACTTCTGTAGACTTTCTCCTTATCGACAAAATGCTCGACAAGACAAAGGGCCAGCTCTTCTTTCAAAAAGGCTCAGCCTATCTCGGCCGCATCCTCTGCGACGTTCGCTTCAGCTGGACAGATGACCTGGAAACCGCCGCTATCTCGCCCGGCCATCTCTACTGGAACCCTGAGTTTTTCCTCAGCATCGACGAGCGTACCCGCGTCACAGTCCTGGCTCATGAGCTTCTTCACAACGCCCTTCTCCACACAGTCCGTCTGCGCGAGCGCTGCCCAGATATTTGGAACATCGCAGCTGACCACGTCATCAACCTCTGGCTCAATGAGCATGGGTTCTACATGGATGGTTTTCCCTATTGTATGGATCCCCAGTTCACCGGCTGGAACACCGAACAAATCTATGATTACCTGATCAAGCCCGGTGGCGGAGGTATGAAGCCCTTTCAAGCTCCAGGCACATATGAAAGTGGTGGTCTCGGCACCGACATCGTCCAGGGAACCGCAGAGGACGTCGCTAAGGCCGTTGCCAGCGCCTCTGCTGCCGTCAGTGCGGCCAGGATCGCTAAGCAGCCCGGGACCATCCCTGGTGAGGCTCCACGCGTCATAGACGAGTTCCTCAACCCCAAGCTCCCCTGGGACCATCTCCTCTTGAACCACTTCAACAGCTTTATCGACGAAGAGTTCAGTTACGCCCGACCCAGGAGACGTTACGACGATCCCTACCTGCCCGGGCGCACCGGCCGAAACGGGCTGGATCATCTGCTCTATGCCATCGACATCTCTGGATCGACTTTTTTTGATCCTAAGATCATCCTCAAGTTCTTCTCCGAAGTGAAGTATATCCACGAGGCCCTGCGTCCCGAGCGCATCAGCATCATGACCTTCGACACGATGGTGCGCGACACCTGGGAGCTTGAGCGAGACGACGATTTCCGCACGTTCGAAATCACCGGTGGTGGAGGAACAGATCTCTTGGATCTTTTTGAGAAATCTCAAGCTCTTACGCCCAACTGCCTGATCGTCTTCACCGATCTGGAAGTTAACATCCCTCCCAATCCAGGTTTTCCTGTAATCTGGATTGTCCTGGGTGACAGCGACACCGTGCCTCCCTACGGCAAGTGCATCAAGCTTCCTGTCTGAACATCTCCCACGCCACCTTCACAAGCCGTCTGGTCTTCATGGTCAGACGGCTTTTTTAGTTTGATCTTGTCCAGATTCGCACACATAAGATCATACCGCTTCCTCGAGGACACCGATATGATCGTTAACAAACAGACTCTTTTAGACCTCCGACCCATCGCCAATATGCTTGACCACAAGGCCAAGTACGAAGGCTTTTCCCACGGCCTGACCGAGTGTGGATATGACATCCGCATTGGTGAGACCATCTGGATGTTCCCTGGCCGGCGTTTCGTGCTTTCCTGGGCCAGCGACTTCTTCAACGTGCCACCCAGCCTCATGGGTCGGGTGCTGAACAAATCGAGCTGGGCCCGTCTCGGCGTCGACGCTTCAATGACCACCAACATCGAGCCCGGCTGGCGAGGCTATCTCACCCTAGAGCTTCGCTACTCTGGCTGGAAGCCAATCCGCATTCCCAAAGGTGTCGGCATCGCTCAAGTCATCTTCGAGCGCATCGAGACCCCCACAGTCTATATAGGCAAGTTTCAAGATCAGCCTCGGCGGGCCGTCAGAACCCGCTACTACGACTGATCTTCTCATCCAGAGCGCAACTGGATCTTCCCGAGCCCAGGGATAAGAAGGCGCAAGGGCGACCCCTGAGAGGGGGCGAGCCGGTTAGAGTCTGACCGGCACTTAATACCCACATTCCAGGAACATTCCCAAAATGAAAACTTCCCATTCTCACATGTCAGTCGAGATTCAGGTCTACGGAATGTTCGTTCAGCCCAATGGTGATACCATTTTGTCTTCTGCTTTGGATCTTCCTCAAGAACCGCAGCACTGGGACATTCTCGTCAAAGGATATCCCGAAGGCTTTGATGAGGACTGGATCCCGGTTCTAGAAATCGACGAACTCACCGAAGAAGAAACCGAACCTTGGCTCAAAAAGATCAGAGCCTTGTTTCCCGATGCAGAAAAAGAAACCGTATGAACCTCTACTTCATCACTTGGCATAATGACGATGGTGAAAACTTTGACTGGTTTGTTCGAGAACAAAGTTTTTGCGACGCCATTAACAACTACTGTGTTCATGTGAATGAATATGAAGGGTTGAAGCAAAGCGAAGAAAATAGCTGGGAAATCACCTATCGGGGTTACAGTAAAGCCACTCAAAACGACGCCGTCGTTTTTGTTGTTCCTTATGCTGAAGGCCCTGCCGGCCCTGTCGAATGGGATCACACAATATCCTATTACGCCACAATGACGAGAAAAAAATGAACCAGATCTTTACTTACCCAGGTCAGCCCGAAATGCAGGCCGAGGTAATTCTCGCCAGCAAGACCGATACCGGCGCTCCTCCTATCGTCACCATGCGGGTCCGCTATCCTCGCATTATCCATGCCGAAGTGATGACCCATCGCGTTTTTTCCAGAAATGCCCGTTCCTCTCGCGCTGTGCCAATCAAAACTATGCTGGCCGAGATTCTCAACAATCCGTTCGTTCCCTGGCACTGGGGCAAAAACCAGAAAGGTATGCAGGCTGACGAAGAGTGCAAAGCCAGAGTATCCTATCGGCACCTTGATATGTTCGAGTTTACAGACCGTCATTCAGCTTGGCTTCATGCTAGAGATGCGGCTGTTAACATAGCTCAAGGTTTCGATGAGGCTGGATACCATAAGCAAATCGTGAACCGTCTGCTTGAACCCTTCATGTGGATCGACGTGCTCATCACAGCCACCAACTGGGACAATTTCTTCTGGCTTCGAGACCACAAGGATGCCGAGCCTCACATCGCTGATCTTTCCCGTCTGATGAAGCAGGCCTACGACGCAGCAGATTTCCAGATCCTAGAGGCTGGTAAATGGCATTTGCCCTACATCACGCGAGAAGATCGCATCGCCGTGCATAACATGACTCCAGATTATTCCGAACAAAACTTACTTCTTTCCAAGTTTTCATCCTCTCGATGTGCTCGCATCTCTTACAAGCCTTTCGACGGAGATGCTTCCTACGAACGAGAGCTGGATCGATATTACAGTCTGGTCTCATCTGATCGGGTCCATGCGTCTCCTTTGGAACATCAGGCGACTCCAGATGTCAAAGGTTACTGGGCAGACAGCGGAGCCTTCATCCACGAATCTGATGGTGACTGGGACCGGTCTGATCTGCACGCCAATTTCACCGGATGGATCCAATACCGCAAAACGGTTCCAGGAGAGTGCCACTCATGATCCCTGTACCCCGCATCATCTACGAACAAATCCCTCCGTTCTGGAGGGGTCTTTACCATCCTCTCAAACTAGGTTTCTGGAGCTGATCCATGGGCTATAGAATGAAACTCACCATGGGCTACGGTCTTTCACTATCCAAAAATCCCATGCTTGATCCTTCCAAGCTTCATTTTGAAAACCTGGAAGACTTTTACCGATTTGAACGCTGGCATCTTGAAACGATCGAATTTGCAAACAATCAACAAAGCCTCGCCGAAAAGTTTGCTTTCCTAGAAAATAATCCAGCAA
>Ga0307983_1000660_pt1 | contig 17028 bp, 18 predicted proteins | sample OrgLakmetagen991_FD_201845 | JGI IMG/M metagenome (GOLD analysis project Ga0307983, IMG submission 201845) | Saline water microbial communities from Organic Lake, Antarctica - #991 | ecosystem: Environmental > Aquatic > Non-marine Saline and Alkaline > Saline | place: Antarctica: Organic Lake...
GAGTTGCCTTATGCGTGTAAATTATTGTTTCAGGAACTTATAACGATGAATATTGCTCCACGAATGTTGACTGCGGAGACTTAAAAATATGTATAATTTAGTATGTTTAGAATAAATATATTTTTTATTACGAGAGATAATATATTTATATATAGTATAATATGCCTACAAGAAAACGCATGAAACATAAAGGAGGTCTTTTAAAGCCATCATTTAATAGAAATACAATAGACAGGGGCCTTAAAAACAAATCAGATAGATTAAACTATCAAGACATTCAATCGGCATCATCTATAACGACACCTAAAAATACACCTGATTCTATCAATATTAATAAACGCGAATTAAGTTTTCCTTTTAGTGAATCAAGTCCGTCAAAAAGTAATAATTATCAACCTCGACCTCAACCTCGACCTCAATCACCTCAACTTCGACCTCAATCACCTCGACCTCAATCACAACCACAGCCACAGCCTTTGCAAATTAATAAAAAGAAGCAGTCTACTACAGATGCAATTGCAGGGACAGTTAAAACAGCATTTTCAGCAATGAGGAATGTATTTGGTGTTGGTTCTTCACAAAGCGGAGGATATACTTATTCTAGACGACGACCAATCAATAAGAGCAAGAGACGAAAACGACGAACATATAAGAGAAAGGGTAAAGGTAAAAAATAAGGAAATTTTATTTCTTCATTAGCCTATAGGTAAGATAAAATAGTAATAAACTAATACTAATATAATACATATTCGTAAATGTATCATATTTTTTCTTTTTAAGAGTTGTAAAATCACTTGGTAATAAATCATTTATATTAACGAACCCTTCATTTTTATTTACATGAGAGGTTAATGATTTAATCATTTCAGGGGTAACAGTATTTTTAGGAATATCCCCTGTACTTTGTAAATTACTTAATTCAGATATGGGGACATGTGCTGATTGACTGGATACTACATTGTCTTCGCCAATTGTTTTTAAATTAACCTCAGCGCAAATAGGATTTTCTCCTTCCATAAAAGCACTAAATAACTGTAATGGATTCAAAGCGTCTAAATTACTAAAAATTCCCGGTACAAGACCTTCTAATTCAGTAAATTGCATACCACTTACTTCGGATAGAAATGGTATATTTCCATCGGGAACATTATTTATATACATATTCCTCTGGGCTAATTTTCCCGATTTATAATCTTTACATTTACCAGGTGTTTTCAGGAAGAATCTGGGTCCAAGTGGTTTTCCGGTGGCTGATGCCCTTCCAGTCCCTGCTATTAAAAGTTCAACGTAACCGATTAATCCTGATACATTAGATTCTAAAGCCCCCATTGTTCCCTTTGAGCTCATTCCAAGAGCATTAGGATTATTAATATATTTTATATATGAGTAATCAGGACCTAACAAATCTTTTTCAACATTATCTAAACCAGATGCTATATCGCTAAAAAAATTCATATTATTATATATATACATAATTTTATATAGGTTTTAAATTTGATTGTTTAGCTGCTGCTTGGTTAGTTTCACCTTTTGCTTGATTTGCATATTTCAATATATTTTTTTTGTTTTCTTTGGAGGCTTGGTCTGCTTCGGTTGCTGTTTTAGCTGTTACTGCGAGAGATTCTTTTAGTTTATTTATTTCTGATGTTTGTGTATCATTCGATATAACTATATTGTTTACTTTTTTCATCATATCATCAACTCCTTTTTCTAAATTAGTTATTGCGCCAGCGTTTTTATACACTATAGTGGATACTTCAGAACTACAACTACCATCTTTATTTTCTAAACCTTCAATAGCGGCGTATCCAGGTTTTGATACAATAATGGTTATAAATAAAATAGAAAGAAATGCTATTAATGATTGGATATACATATAATATATAATAACACATTTAATTTTTCTCTCTAATAATTATAATGAACTTCATACAAAACATAAACACAAAGACGTATATAAATACGAGACCTATAGATAATGTCAATGTAAATACATATACAGCAACAATGCCTCCAGCTAGATATTATAGGAAGGTATCATCATGTTGTGAAAATCAAACTACAGAAGTTATAAAGCGCGTTAGAAGATGTCAAATAAAACCGGTGTATTCAGGAAATACCAATTTACAAAAGAATTACTACACATCTCACGCCAATTATTTGAAGTCGAGATGTAAAACATTCGATCAGAACAATTCCGCGCTAGGGTTTAATCCCGCCAATAATTCGGCAAAACCCAACTGTTATAATGCCACATGTAATAGCACAACATATAAGCGTTCTAATGCTGAATTTAATTCTACCGCGGCAGTTGATAGTAGTGCGAGATTAAATCACTTGAAATATAGTACTATTCAGAAGAATAGTGCATTTAATCCATCACAAAGTAATTATACAGGTGATAATACACAGAATACACAGTTGAAATCACAGCCTTGTGTAAATCATAGAAAACAAGGAAGTAACTTGAAGTGTCCTTAAATATTATATGATTATAAGTATTTAAAATTATAATGATAATTTAAAATAAATGAATAAAGATAATGTTAAGCAGGATAACAAGCAAAATACCAAACGAGTGGGTAATAAGAATAATAGGGAGAATAATAAACAAAATGATTACAGAGATGAAAACGAAAGAAGACATGAAACTTTGAATATTATTTATCAATTAAGAGAGAATAAGATAGATACTTCATGTCAGGCCGTAAGAACGCTTATTGAAAAACTTAATGAATATGTTATTGAGGGTCATGATATGACGTTTTCAATTCCTTTCCCTGAAATTAACAAGAAAATAAAGGCATCACTATACGTCCATAAGAGAGAAGAGTGTGTAGTAGTTTTAAAACATATTGATTAACAGATTTTTTATATAAAGATATTATATATATTATGGATTACTCATTTTCAATAACAAAGGTAATATTACTTATTATAATTCTCTCTATATTAGGCATTAATGTATTCAATTATTTAGATATAACAACCAAAGCTGCCGGTAAAATAACAAAGGATACTATTGGCGCAGGTATAGATGGGACTTCGAATACACTTACTTTAGCAGGAAAGGGAGTTAAAGAGTTTGAAAAAGCGCTTGATATTAAGTTTGTAACAAAGGATGAAAATAATGAAGACGTGAGTGATAGCGATATTCAAATGCCTAAAAAGAGTGGTTATTGCTATATTGGTGAAGATAGAGGACATAGAAGTTGTGTCCGTGTTGGTAAGGGCGACGTTTGTATGTCAGGTGATATATTTCCATCAATTGAAATATGTATCAATCCATCTTTACGTGCATAATTATATTTTTATTACTTTTAAATTGAAACGTAATAAAATACCTAAAATAATAGTAATAACAATCACTCATGGATGATATTACTATTAAACTGTGTCACGATAGTGAATATATTAATAAATTTATAGATGATAATCATCATCTGCCATTGGATTGGCATTGGCTTTCTTATAAACCATGGGATTGGCGTATTATTTCTTGTTTTAAAAGTATTACAATTGAATTTTTCGAGAAATATATTGATAAATACTGGGATTGGTCTGAGATTTCAGCTAATAAAATAATTACAGGAAAAATTTTTTATCAACCCACTATTGATTCATATACCATCTTAGAGAGAAATACGGCGGTTTCACATTTAATCCACTCTCTCCTTTCATGTTAGGTCCGCTACTTACTAAACTCAATATTTCAGTTGTTGTGAGAGCGTAATCGTGATACCACAAGTCAGACAACATACCACTATATCCTCCATTCATATTCACATATACATCACCATAGTTCTGCTTGGGAACACCATTGAATTTATGACGCAATACGATTGTTCCATTAATATAAACATCCATATTTTCTCCTTCAATACGAATAATAACGTTAATCCATTTGTTAAGAGGAATATCCTGAACGGTTACTTGCTCATTAATATTAGTGAATGTATTCATGATAATAATTAAGTTGTTGGTGTTCTTATCAATGTACAACCCAGGGCCATTGTTGGGTTCGTTAATCCCGTTATGATCACCAGTTACACTAAAGTTATCATTTCCTTTATGGAAAACGTGTTTGTATTGACCCTTTTTGTATTCCAAGTCATCGATAAACATCCACACACTATATGTAAATTCAATTCCGTCAGTTTCATTAACAGAACGGAGAATAGGTTTGGCAGAAGAAATTTTAGGGTCCTGTTTAACAACCTGAGCTTTCTTTGCTATTTTCATTCCATCGATTAATTTGGGGTTTTTATTGGGTGAGAAAAACCAAGATAATACCGCAGTCCCAACACGCAATAATAAGACAAAACCGATTACAACGGCGATAATAAAGGTAACAATTGCGACGAGATTATTTGACTGTAAGAAATCTTTTGTTCCACTAACATATTTGTTGCTGCCGAAATTACTAAACTGGTTCTTAAAGCTCGAAGTTGAATTACTCGAATTGGTCGAATTGGTCGAATTAAACAACCCACTTGATATTTTACTATATGTATCCATGTTTATATAATAAAACAAAAGAAATTAAAGTTCAAAACTGTTGACTTCTTTATTATCTTCTAAGAATGCAAATTTAATTCTGTACTTATTAAGTATACTTGAGAACATAGAATTTCCACCATAACCAGATTTATATATATCATATGCTTCGGTTGGATTAACAGAATAGGCAATATATTTAAAATTGGAAATAAATCCAGAGAACCCTCCATCAGGGGAAACGATAACATTAGCATTAGGATTCATCTTTGGAACTCCAGGCATAATACAAGTTTTAACTAGTTTTCCGTCTAAATAAAGGTCCATCGCCCTGTTATTAAGAGAGAGAATCAAGTTAGTCCACTTTTGTAAGGGAACATCTTTAATAGAGCAGGTAAATAGATTACTTCCCCTTGCGGTTGTATCATCATTAGGATAAACATTCATTGTAACATTGAGGTCATTAACAGAAGGGGCTAAAGTAACGGAGGGAGATGGATCATTATTTTTATCAACGCGTCCAAAAATCACTTTAGATTCACCAAATCTGTAATTCCAATCGTTAATGTAAAACCAAATACTATAAGAATAATCTGAGGTTGAGCTTGATGGTAAAGTGCTCGCGTTAATAACCTTTAATTTACGCGCATCTTGGGTTGTTACTAAAGTGGTTTCTTTTGGAGAACCGAATATCCATTGATATAAGTAATAAATTACTATTACAGATATAACTCCTATAATTATCATTTTAGTATTCATAATATATATATATTGAAAGATAAATTTTTGTGTTAAATTATATAGTTGGTGTTGTTTCATTCTTATATTTATCATATATCCAATCAATCTTTAATTTTGATAATGGTTCATCGTAATATAATACATTACATATTCCTCCACTAACACCATCCTTGGTGCCTGATTCTAAAGTATCTCTCTTCATATACGGAATAATATCATTCTTTGATGCGACTAACTTACCATTTAAAAATATATCTACAGTTCCGCTGACGTAATTAACAACAAAGTGATTCCATTTTTGTAATTGAATATTTTTACTTTCATAAACAACTGAATTATTATTTTTCCCCTGTCTTACTAAAACCCTTAACGTATTTAAAGAGCGATTATATACTATGTCAGGTCTGAAACCATAATTTAAGATAGAAAGGTATTCATTTGTTTTACTATCGCGATTCGCTCCTTGATTATCGATGTATATCCATGCGCTTAGACCATATCTATAACTGAAATTATGTTCTGAATCTGCTTGTTTATTCAAGTCGCTATATTTAGCCAAAAGCTTTACTTTATTTATATAGATTGGTTTGTCTAATAATATAACGCTTCCGTATGTGGATATTAATCTATTTAAATAGGGAACCAAAAACCATAAGCCTACAAATATAGCTTGCGCTAAAAGTATTTTATAAACATATGAAGGTGCTTCTTTAAATGTTGTATATATTTCAATAAATGCATCACGTATCGAGTTGAATATCTTTGTTAATATTCCAGCTATCTTACCTCCGTCTTTTTTGGAATTCATATAATGTTTAATAGCCCTATATGATATATATAAGGCTGCTAGCACTAGTGCTGCCTGTATTCCCACGCTTATTGAATCGGAGAAAACCGGGTTATTAGACATATACGATATTAAATAATATGCTGCTATTGCTCCTATTGTAGCGATTGATGTTCCAATTATCACCTTAAAGAAGCGTTTTTTAAGAGAGTCTTCTGCGTTAAATCTGATAACAACAAATAATATACCTACGACAAGTAATATAGAAAACACAGCATTGGTGATTAGAGCGAAACTATTGAACTCCTGATTTTTACCGAAATACACGTAAAACAAAACGATATACAATATGAGTAATAAATATCCTATGAGTTGGTACCGTATATTTGGAATAGCTAAATAATACTTTATTTTATTAAATACGTTTACTATAGTATTAAGTATTTTACTAATCATTAATATAAATAGTTATTAAATTTTTGAGTTCATAGTTTTTTTACCATGACAATTTCTACAAAGTGCGATTAAATTATCTACCTGATTTGAACCTCCATATTGTAAATCCAGAACATGATCTACTTCATATGTGTGGTCAAGTTGTTGATTACAATGACCACATCTCCAACTTTGCTGTGCAGCGATAAATTTCTTTTTGGATTGACTAACACAACGTTTGTTAATATCGCTATTGGTGCCTCCGGATTGTAGCATACGTTTAGTTTGTGGTGTTTTCGGGATTGGTGGTGTATTATTGGATGATTGCATGCTCTGTGTGAAATCCATGAATGGAGCGAACGCCGACGTGGCGCTATTATCGATAGGCATGTGTTTTATAAAATTGGTAGCACTTTCTACCAAACCGCGAGAGTTATTAGGGTTCTTTTTCATATACGAATAAATGCTTAATGCTACAAACATATATCCAGCTATTTGTATATATTTTTTATTTGTTTCAATACACTTGACAATAAAGTTATCGTAGTAGGTATTATAAACTATAAGCCCGGTTATTCCGATGATAAAGAATTCAAATTTCATATATATTTATATAATATAAATAAATGCACACAAAAGAAAGTATGGCTATTAGAGAGATATATATTTGCTTTTCTCTCTTTTTTTTCATTTTAAACTCGTCAAATTCATTTGTATTATATAGGTTATAATACATATCCAATCCTTTGTATAGTTCAACTGGTTCTTTATTCAAAAGGATATTGTATTTATTGTGAATGAAGTTTACCCATTTTAATAGAGAGATTCGTGAATCTAAATAAGGTGATAATGGATAATCATTAAGCATTTTAATATATGTTTTTTTGGTATCTAAATTTGGTAAAAACACTTCCATATCAGTGAAAAAGGTAAAATACTTTTTTTTAATGACGTCATTTGCTTTATTAGGATATTGTAACGCTATAGTCTGGATAAAAAACCAGAAATTCGGTCCCCATATAGCAGGGTCTAAATGTAAGTCTGTTGTATTATTTCTCTCCATTATCTTTATATTATAACTATAATTATATAAAGATTAATTAACATATTTATATACGCCGTTACCAATATGAACATTACAAAGGTTAAACAAAACATTTTTTTACCGCATATTAAGCAAGACAATAAGTTATATCAATGTTTCTGTAATAATTGTGGAGATAAAGGAAATATATACAACACATGTAATATGCCTGTAACAAGTGTAGGTATAATTTGCTATTTCTTTGACGAATCAATTAACGATTACAAATTTCTAATGATAAAAAGGTGTGATAGTTTAGGATATGTGGATTTTATTCGCGGTAAATACAATCTATATAATAATAATTATATAAAGAATTTAGTAAATGAGATGACGAATAGTGAAAAGGATATTTTATTGAATAAAGAATTTCCATTTTTATGGAAGAAATTATGGAAAAATAGCAACGATAATATTGATAATAACTCTAAAAGCAGTTTTGAATCTATTAAAATTGGTATCAATGATTCGTATAATCTCGAATCCATTATTAAAGGTTCAACAACGGATTGGAAAGAGCCTGAATGGGGGTTTCCAAAAGGACGTCGAAATTATCAAGAGAAAGATTATAGTGCTGCCGTTAGAGAATTTAGCGAGGAAACAGGAATAAATACAACTGATATTTCTATATTACAAAACATTAGGCCGTTTGAAGAGTGCTTTATTGGTTCAAATTTTAAATGTTACAAGCACAAATATTACATCGCTAAATTGGATAATCACCCAATTGATTTGAGTAAGTTTCAAAGATGTGAAGTATCAGATATTAAGTTTTTCACATATAAAGAATGTATTAAGCATATTAGGTCATATAATAAAGAAAAGATGGAAGTTATTAAAAATGTATATAATTTATTGAGAAAGTATGAATTTCATTAAATAAATATTATTATATAATAAGTTAATATGTCTAAAAGAATAGATTTCAATGATATGACGGTCGATAATATAAAGGAATATTTATCGAAAATACAGAAGCAGGGAGATGAGCTTTTCAAGGAAAAATCATATAAAGACTTTCTTGAGAGAAAAAACGTTTTAGAAGAAATGCTATTAAAAGGAGAAAATTTCGAATCTCTCTATCCAAATATAAATGACGTTGATTTCAATAAAAAGATATTTCTTAAGAAAGAATTTAACGATTTAGAAATAGATAAACCTGAAGGAACTGTTGTAGAAAATATGGATAAGATATGTAATGCGGAATTTGAACTTGCTCCACACCAGATATTTGTAAGAAATTTCTTGTCGTTCTTAACTCCATACAACAGCCTTTTATTATATCATGGTTTAGGAACAGGTAAAACCTGTAGTGCCATATCTGTATGCGAGGAAATGCGTCAATATATGAAACAGTTAGGTATTACAAAAAAAATAATGATTGTCGCATCACCAAATGTGCAGGAGAATTTTAAGACACAATTATTCGATGCTAGAAAACTCAATAATAATAATGGTATTTGGAACTTAAAGGGATGTACAGGGTCAACATTTATAAAAGAGATAAATCCTATGAACATGACTGGATTAAAACGTGAAAAGGTGATTAAACAAATTGGTAAAATAATTAGACAGTATTATGTATTCATGGGTTATATTGAGTTTTCCAATTATATAACAAATATTAAAAATAAATATATTGATTCTGAAAACATTAATGACCTTAAATCAAGACAGAATGCTATTAATTCAATTAAAAAAGAATTCTCAAACAGGTTGATTGTTATTGATGAGGTTCATAATATTCGCATTAGTACTGATAATTCAAAGAAAAACATTGCTGAAAATCTCCTCCAGTTGGTTAAGCACAGTTCGACATTGAAGTTATTACTTTTATCCGCAACGCCCATGTTTAACAACGCAAGAGAGATTGTATGGCTTACTAATTTAATGAATATAAATGACGGACGACCTGCTATTGAGATAAAGGATGTATTCGATAAAGACGGTAATTTAAAAGTAAGTAGCGATGGAAAAGAAAGAGGTAAGGATTTATTGCTACGTAAATTAAGAGGATATGTTAGTTTCTTACGCGGTGAAAATCCCTTTTCATTTCCATATAGAATATATCCAACAGATATCAATGAAAATCTTTCTATAAAATCATCTCAATTTACATATCCTCGTTATCAAATAAATAAAACTATTATTAAAGATGGAATTAATAGATTGGATTTATTCATGACTGATATTGGCGACGTTCAAAAGAATGCCTATCGTATGGCAGTAAAGGAAATACAAGACACACTTCCATCTATTGATGCAATAGAAAAAGACGGATCTAAAGGTATGGGTTGGCAACAAATAGGGCCTCCATTACAGTGTTTAAATATGGTTTATCCATCCCAATCTCTCGATAATTATATTGATTTATCAGAAGAAGAAAAGAATGAATCAAAAATCTCTGTATCCAACTTTATAAGTAATGAAGGATTACGTTCAATCATGACGTATGATGCTAATACAAAACATAATTTCGCATATAAACCAAACGTTTTATCCAAATATGGAAAAGTATTTTCTCGTGAAAAACTACTGCGTTATTCTGGTAAGATACATTCGATTATGGAAAATATAAAGAAGTCTAGTGGTATAACGCTTATATATTCACAATATATTGACAGTGGATGTGTTCCATTAGCATTAGCACTTGAAGAACTCGGATTAACAAGATATACAAAAACAGGTAAGGGTAAATCTCTCTTTGAAACTCCGCCATCACCTGCTATTGACTCGCGGTCGATGCTTAATAAAGATGAATTTGATGCTTTTTATAGTGGGTCGTCTGGAACAGAAAAACCAATCTTTAATCCCGCGAAATATGTAATGATAACTGGTGATATAAAGTTGAGTCCAAATAATGGAAAGGACGTCGAGTCTGCCACAAATAGCACTAATATATATGGAGATGATGTAAAGGTAATAATTATATCTGAAGCAGGTTCTGAAGGAATTGATTTTAACAATATAAGACAAATCCATATTATGGAGCCATGGTATAACATGAGTCGTCTGGAACAAATCATTGGTAGAGGTGTGCGTTTTAGAAGTCATTGTAAACAGACTATTGAGGAGAGAAATGTTGAGATTTACTTATATGGTTCAAATCCAATTACTTTATTAGGTAAGGATAATGAGAACGTAATAGAGCCACTTGATCTATATATTTATAGACTGGCCGAGCAAAAGGCAATTAAGATTGGAACAATCTCTCGTGTATTGAAAGAAAATGCTGTTGATTGTCATATAAACGCCAATATGAATACATTGACAGAGGAGGATTTACAGACTACCTTGAAAATGCGTTTATCAAGTGGAAAAGTAATTGAATATGACGTTGGAGATAAAGCATACACGCAAATATGTGATTATATGGAAGATTGTAATTATAAGTGTTTACCTGAAATGGATAAAGCTAGCGCCCCTCTTAATTATGACACATATAATAAGGATTTTATCACGTTAAATATCGAGAAAATAACACATAAAATAAAGGATTTATTTAAAAGTAGATTTGTTTATAAAAAGACCGACCTTATACGTGAATTAACAATTATAAAAAGTTATCCTTTAATGCAAATAGATAATGCACTACAATATCTCATTGATGATAAAACTGAATTTTTGACCGACGTATTTGGACGATTAGGTAACTTGGTAAATATAAATGAACTCTATATGTTCCAACCAATTGAATTAAGTAATCAAAAGATTTCTTTATATAGAAGAGGAAAACCAGTTGAATATAAACATCAAACCTTGGCAGTAAAATTAGATAAGGAATTATCATCCTATACGTTACATGATGTTCCGAGTATTAAAGAGGTTAATCAGTTCCTTTCCATCGATGATTCGTCTATTAGCACATCTGCTATAATGGAAAAAATAGAACGCGATATTAATAATGCAATGAGTATTGTCAAACCAGAAAGAGGTGTAAAAGATTGGAGTAATTTCGTTACAACCGCAATAGGTAATTTATTATCCTTCTTGAAATTTGATAGAGCAACATTGGAGATATTAACATTACACCATTTTTTCGATGTGTTAGAATTTATGGATAAGAAATCATTAATAGAATACCTCTATTTAAAAGCAGATGAATTCACAAGTTATGAAACGGCGTTAAAGAAGTATATTGATTCAACTATAAAGATACCAACAAACAAAATAAGCGGTTTCCTTCTCTCTAAAGATAAAAACAAAGTGGATGTGTGGTTATTGAGTAATAATGAGAAAAAATTAGAGAAGGCATTACCAACTGATATGATGGAATTCAAAGATTTATTATTATCTATGCGGGTTGGTAAAGAAAAGATGAACATAATGATTGGATTTATTTCATATATCAAAAAGACCAATTCATTTATCTTCAAAACAAAGAATATAGATGAAGCGCGAACAACTGGTGCGAGATGTGACCAAGCAGGTAAAAAAAATATAATTAATACTATTAATATTATATTAGATGACGAGATATTTACAGCGACAAATACTAAAGGAATTAAAACAGATATATTATGTGTTATGCAGGAGTTAATTATTAGATATAATCAATATAATAATGTTAATGATAAGGTGTGGTTTTTGAATTTAGAACAATCAAGTTGGAATCAACTTGAGGTTTTGAAGAAATAAATATAAAATTGATTAATAAATAATAAAAAAACAATTATATTAACAATATATAAAATGGAACTATCAACAACTAATAAGACGTCTAATAAAGCGGAAAAGAAGACAGGAGGACTTTATGTGCTAAGCGTAATAGCGAGAAAAATATCACTACCTTACCAATATATTGGTTCTAATTTAAAAGAGATTTTACAAAAGAAACTATCTAATGAATTGGAGAATAAGTGTTCAGTTGAAGGATTTATTCGCGGGAATTCTGTTCGTATTGTCTCATATTCTTCAGGTGTTTTAAAATCTAATAATGTAGTATTTGACGTGGTAATTGAATGTCTAATTTGCACTCCAGTTGAAGGTATGAAGATTAAGATTAAAGTTAAAAATATTACAAAGGCTGGAATAAGAGGAGATAACGGACATAGTAATTCACCTATTGACGTATTTATTGCGCGTGATCATCATTATTCAAACAAGGAATTTAGCAATATTAATGTGGATGATATGATAACAATTCGCGTAGTTGGACAACGATATGAGATTAATGATGAAAAGATTTCTGTTATTGGAGAATTAATTACGGCTAGAAAGCGTATGCTAACTGTAGGTAAAAAACCATTAGTTATTATGGAAGAGGAGGAGGGATAATAATTGTGTATCTATTTTGAATATATATTTTTTATTTTAACTTAAATATATAGATATACTTTATATAATGGGATATACTATTGATAATATAATTAAGCTGAGAGATGCTATTGAAGTTTTGGACAAAGGAAAACATATGGATATATTGAAAATTTTGAAGAAGCATAATATCGAGTATAGCGCGAATAAGAACGGGACATTTGTAAATCTCTCTATTTTAGAGAATAATGTTATTGGTGATATTCAAAAATATATGATATATTTAAATAAACAAGAAAAGATGATAAATGATGTTGAGACACAGAAACAAAACTACGAAGCACAGTATTTCACATAAATTTTATTTTATTTTACTATATTAAATGAGTAATAGTAATTATGCTTCCTATATCAAAAATAAAAAACTTTCTAGTGAATTATGTAGATTTATTAGTGATTATTCCCTTATAAACGGCGGTAGTGTAAATGGGGATTTAAATATAAACGGTAATCTATCAGTAGGTGGAAATTCCAATATTAATTTTGTTATATCAAGTGATTTAGATATGTCTTGTAATTCAATAATAGACGTTTCAGGAATTACATTTTGTGACAATTCATTTATTGGTCCTACAAATAGTTATTTTAATGGTGATGTTTCTTTCAATAACAATGTCGACATAAGCGGTAATTTAAATATAATTGGTAATATAACAGTTGGTGGAAGTTCTAATATACCGACTAATTTGGTTATATCGAGTGATTTAGATATGTCAAATAATTCAATAATAGACGTTTCAGGAATTGAGTTTTTTGACAGTTCATTTATTGGTCCTACGAATAGTTATTTTAACGGCGACGTTTCCTTCAATAGCAATGTTGACATAAGTGGTAATCTTAGTATGACAGGCGAATTAGATATGTGTTGTAATTTAATAAAAGATGTTTCAGGAATTACACTTTGTGATGATTCATTTATTGGTCCTACGAATAGTTATTTTAACGGAGATGTTTCTTTCAATAGCAATGTTGACATAAGTGGTAATCTTAGTATGACAGGCGAATTAGATATGTGTTGTAATTTAATAAGAGATGTTTCAGGAATTACACTTTGTGACAGTTCCTTTATTGGTCCTACGAATAGTTATTTTAACGGAGATGTTTCTTTCAATAGCAATGTTGACATAAGTGGTAATCTTAGTATGACAGGCGAAGTAGATATGTGTTGTAATTTAATAAAAGATGTTTCAGGAATTACACTTTGTGACAGTTCCTTTATTGGTCCTACGAATAGTTATTTTAACGGAGATGTTTCATTCAATAGCAATGTTGACATAATTGGTAATATTACGGCGGACACAATTATTTTAACTGGTGCTGTGTCTTCAATTTCCGCCGGTACTGCTACTAGTTCATTCTTAAGAATAAATATAGATGGAACATTTTATAAAATAGAGTTATTAAGTGATACTTAAGACGAATACTTCAGATAAATAGTATTAAAGCTAATTCATTATAGTATATAATTATAATGAATAATCAGACAATTCTCGAGATATATAACACAGATGAAAGAACTATTTTAAATAAGTTAAACCAGTTTTCACTCAAATATATCATCGATAATCCCGAACAAATTGATGAAGTGAAACAAAAACACACAAACATAAAAATAGAGTCAATTAAGAATACAATATCCACTAAATATTGCAATATTAATAGTTATATATGGATGTTATATGTTATCATATATGGTAATGAAGAGTATAAATTAATTCATAGCGAAATTATATATAAAAATGAGCAAGAGTTTAGATTTAAATTGGTCAAATGTTTGCAAAAAATTAATGATAAAACAAAGGATATTTTAAAGGTGAATAAATTAAAGATTGAGGTTGCGATTAGTGAGCTTGGTAATGGAGAAGAAATTTCTTTGGACACATTGATTATTTGTGTAATTATACTTAAAGAACCAGTATTTTTTGCGAAAGGAACATGTGGTAAAATAATTAATTATTCGGATAAACAACACACCTGTTATTATTGTGTTAATATTAATGAAAAACAATTATACCTCGATGTTATTGATGATAAACATATTAACGATAATTATTATTTAGTAGATAATATTACAAAGCCCTTTAAATCTATATCATCATATAAATTGGATGAACTAAAGAGTATTTGCGGTAAAATGAAAATCGATACAAATATTACAGGTATTAACTCGAAAATTAAATCAAAAACAAAAACAATGTTATACGAAGAACTAATACATAAAATTGAAATATAATATAAAATAATAAAGATATGTATTATATATAAAGTATGTCTGAAACGAAAAAAGACACATCAAAGGATATGGAAAATTTATTTAAACAATTTATTTCTTCTGACCAAAACGATGAGGAATTTGAGATTCGTTTTGGCGTTAAAGGAAGACCATTGACAAAGGTTGATTTTGATAACGTAATTAAATATCTTTTATCTCAGGATTTCGTTCTGGGTACAGAAACACAGACTCTGAAGATTCAAAATGAATATATCGACCCTAAATCAGGAAAGCATAGAATTTCTAATATTAGAACTGAGATTAACGGGACATTGAATATCCAAAATTATTGTCGAACAAATTCAATTGCTAATGAAGATGGAAATATTCCTGAAAATGTTGTATTTCAACAGAAGAAATTGAAAATCGATTCAGAAGGAAATCCAATTAGATATGTGGATAATAATGATTTCAATTTCCGTGTTTCTTATCAAAGCGAAATTAAAATGGGAACTAAATTTGGAATAATTAATCAGACTGTAAATGACTGGCGTGACAGGAAAAAATTATTTCGTTTAATTACACGATATAGTCTAACAAGTTCTGATAAGCTTGGTCCAAGAGTTGATGTTAGTATTGTTAGAGGTTCAAAGTTGAACCGGGATAACCGCATGATTCCAACATATAATATTCAAGATTCAAATGTATTTAACAATAGTGAATCTTATGAAGTTGAGATTGAGTTTGATAAAGAGCTTAATGCGTATATGCCATCAGCTGATTCAGGATATTTAGATCTAAAAAAAACAATTATGTATGTCTTGAGCGGTATGCAAGAAACTTCTTATCCTATTACAATTAATCAACAAAGTGATATCAAAAAACAATATTTCAAGTTAATTCACAAAAAGGAGTTGGAGACCAATTTATATCCTAAGCATTTCATTGGTCCATCATCGATTTCTCTGGAGATGACAAATATATCGCCTGTTTTGGAAACATCTAATATCCCCAATATCCGCAATCCTTATTGTGTTACTGAGAAAGCAGATGGTGAGCGTAAATTGATGTTTATTAGCGACACAGGTAAGATATATTTTATCAACACCAATATGAAAGTTCAATTTACAGGATGTTTCACAAAGAAAAAATCTCATTTTAATAGCATAGTTGATGGTGAGCATATTCTATTCGATAAATATGGAACTTATATTAATACATATGCAGCATTTGATATATATTTTATTAACGAGGATGATCAGCGCAAGAAAGAGTTTATTGATGTGATTGATACGTCTTCTATAAAATCTAATTACCGGCTTTATCAGTTGCAAGCATTTGTTAAATCAATAGATATTCAGAGTGTATCTAAACAAAATAATCTAAAGATGGTTCCAAAAGTATTTGAAATTGTATTACTTGATAAAAACGCCGACTTTAAGAAATTGAATGGCCTTGAAAAGATGAAGAAGATGAACGATAATAAAGGTATATTTAGAGCATGTAAATCTGTTTTGACAAAGATTATTGGTGGGTTATATGAATATGAGATTGACGGTCTTATTTTCACGCCGTTAAATACAGTTGTCGGGGGAGATTATACCAGTGATACTATTTACAATTTTAAGAAAACATGGAATCTCTCTTTCAAGTGGAAACCGCCAGCATATAATACAGTTGATTTCCTTGTTTCAACAAAAAAGACAGACTCTAATACAGAGATAATTAATACTATTTTCGAGACTGGAGTTTCTATGAATTCGACCGAGCAGATTAAACAATATAAAACTCTAATTCTTATGGTGGGATTCGATAGTAAAAAACACGGATACGTCAATCCATGTAATGATGTAATTAACGATAAACTCCCAGAATATGAGGATGAATCACCATCAAAAGTATTTAAATCCACCTATAAACCAATGCCGTTTTATCCTTCAAATCCTTCAAAACCCA
>Ga0307983_1000661_pt1 | contig 17014 bp, 29 predicted proteins | sample OrgLakmetagen991_FD_201845 | JGI IMG/M metagenome (GOLD analysis project Ga0307983, IMG submission 201845) | Saline water microbial communities from Organic Lake, Antarctica - #991 | ecosystem: Environmental > Aquatic > Non-marine Saline and Alkaline > Saline | place: Antarctica: Organic Lake...
CGACCCCAATACTCATGGCCGGGACCCTCACTTCCGCGTTTTGTATTACTCATAAATCACCAAAGGATTGAAAATGGACACCCCTATTTTATTCTTCCATGGCACACCAGGGAACGATGACCAAGCCTATCTTTTCCGACCATTCTCATTCACCAAAATAATCACCTGGGAAAGAGGAAAAGACATCCCATACCAAGGCCCGGCTCACTTGCTAGCCTTAAGCGGCGGCGGACCTTATGCATTAGAATACGCAAGATTATATCCAGCCCGTGCTAAGAGTCTTACTCTATGGTCAGCTCTCACGGAACCAGGTAAAGGAGAATTCTTCCCTGGACCGATCACGAGGGTCTTGTTGAATATACTAGGGCGTAGAACCCTGCGTAAGAGGCCGACTTGGGTTTGGAGAAAATGGCTGCAATCTAATGCCTTTTCTCCAGAGGTTTATCAGCAGGCCGTGAATGATCATCGATCTCAGGGTATGTTCTGGAATTTGTTAAAGTCGCTCATTCCGCTACGAATGAATCGGCAATTAAAAGATGAGATAGAATATCTGAAGAAATATGAATATCGGAATGGCCCATTAGATCTTCCGACTTACATTGCTCATGATGAGAATGATGTTAATGTGCCTATTTCTAATGCTATCAATATTCAAGACCATTTGACTAATGTTCAGAATTTTGCTAGGCTTCAGTCGACGGGGCATTTATGCTTTTTCGGGACTGATGCCCAGAATACTCTCAAACACTGGTCCGCTTGGATTCTTGATCAAGATTAATGGTGGTTCTTCAATCTCTTAGCAACCGCTTTGTCCGAAACCCCCAAAGATTTAGCCACTGCTAGCTTCGAAGAAGATTTCACCAAGGCTGGCAAATCATCAGGCCATTGAATTCTAACTTGTCCTTTAATTTGACATTCCATTGAACAATATTTGTGGCTATCTCTTTTTGGCCGAAATTTTTTCTCACATTCTCCGCACTTTATTTTTTCTCGTTCTTTTTTCTTTTTAGAATCCTTTCTTAATGTATCGTTTTTGATTGCTCTTTTTAACAATTCTGGATCATGATGTTCTTCACGATGGCAATTAGCACAAAGCAAATCGCATTTGTCAAGTTCTTTTGTTATCATTTCCAAACTCTGACGTCGCATTTGACTCCATACCATATCCTTTTCTGCAGGATCTCGGTGATGAAAGTCCATTGCTGAATAGCATTTATTGTATCCACATCGTTGGCATTCACCACCTTTATATTAAATGGCTTTTAGTTTAAGAAGTATGTATCTATCACACACAAATCTTGACATATAGCCATTATAATCATCTCGTTTTTTCATTTCGAACTCCTAGGCAAAATTTTAAGTTTGCTTTAGAGTTCGAAAACGAGTATTCGAAAGTAGGGCCGGTGGGTAACGCTCCCACATAATTCGGTTTAAAAAGACCGATACAAAACCAATGTTTGTTACACCCCCGTGAAAGGAGTGGGAGCGACGAGATTCGAACTCGCTTTTAGACCGGTTAAGAGCCGGTTGCAATCCTGTTTTGCTACACTCCCGCAAGACGCTTTATTAGCGTTTCAAGCGTTTCAAGATGGAGTGAAGGATTGTCATTTTAGTTCTCGTGTTGAGTATCTGTTACAAGAAAGACACTCGAAGTTAATCTCAGGTTCGTTATTTACTTTTGCTAAGATGGTAAAGGTAACGATTGAAGGGCTTCAACAGCCTCTCGAAACCAATATTTTACCATCGTTCCACGATTATCTGTTACGCAACAAAGTACCAGAACGTAACAATGATCATCCTTGATAATATGGGCCTTGGTGCAACCGTTCGACAGAGTGACAATGGGTGTGGCCTTGGCGAAGTTGTCCAAGATGACGCATTCATCGGGTGTTTCTTGAATTTGATAGTTAGTCATTTTTACCATTCGTTATTACGTGAAAGACCGTCAGATACCTTGTTCGACATATCATCAGTCACGATCGGTGGTTCATCGTCTAATAAAGGAAACATTTCACTGAGTTTATCCATGTAACCCTTTGTTAGCGGCAGAGGCGTTTCCCTATGATCCTCACTCAGTCGAGTCATCTTGTTTACGTGCTTCTCCGCACAATCATCACAGACTAACGCAGTAAACTGTGTCAAACCCATGTTGTCGTCGAACTTCGTCGATCCGTAGCTGAAGAGGAATTGTACTTCACCACCAGCATATGGTTGACGTGTTTTTTGGATACTACCAGGTGACACTTCTTCTAGGACCTTGTCACACAATAAACATGGTGAGAAGGTCTTGCCCTGTTCATCATTGAGAATTCGAATTGGCATTTTTGGTTCCTAAATAAACGACCAACAACAAAACACAAGGCACATTATGAAGATTAAGACAGATGGAGTAACTTTCGACGACGTCCTTATTGAACCACGATACAGCGAATCTCTGCCTTCGGATGTCAACGTTGAAGCAAGACTTACCAAGGAAATCCTACTGGATATCCCATTGATCAGCTCACCAATGGATACTGTAACAGAATCTGAAATGGCTAAAACCATGCGGAGCCAAGGTGGTCTTGGGATCATTCATCGCAATATGCCGGTTAAAGACCAAATCGCAGAGTTTAAAAAATGTGGCTATCCAAAGGGCGTCGGTGTGGCAGTCGGTGTAGGAAATGGGCACCGTGAAAGGGTGAAATCTTTGGTGCAGGCAGGGGCATTCATCTTTTCAGTTGATTCTGCCCATGGTCACTCCAAGAACGTAGGCGATATGGTCAAGTTCATCAAGGGCCTTGGATTAACCTGTATTGCTGGTAACGTTGCGACAGCGGAGGGAGCCCAATTCCTGACCGATTGTGGGGCGGACGCGATCAAAGTCGGTATTGGACCCGGCTCAATCTGTACTACTCGGATTGTCAGCGGTGTGGGCGTTCCGCAGATTAGTGCGATCATGAACGCTTATCAAGCAACCGCCCCAGCCCAAATTCCGATCATCGCGGACGGCGGGCTCCGGAATTCTGGTGATATTGTAAAGGCTTTGGTTGCTGGTGCTTCTACCGTGATGATTGGTAGTATGTTCGCTGGCACTGATGAAGCACCGGGTGAGATTATTGAAATGCACGATAAGAAGTTCAAATCTTATCGTGGGATGGGCTCGCCAGCTGCTATGGAAAAAGGGGCTGCAGACCGATATGGTGGAAATGGTTCAAATAAGGTGACACCGGAAGGAGTCGAGGGGTTGGTCGCTTACAAAGGATCAGTCACTGATCAAATCGCGATGTTACTCGGTGGGATCAGATCAGGCATGGGTTATTGTGGTGCCCGGAATATTGTTGATCTTCACCGGTATGGTGTGTTCACCAAGGTATCGAAAGCGACTGTGGTGGAAAGCCACCCACACGATATTATCTTGAGCTAGTCTACGAATGATCTAGCTTCGCAGGCGTCTCCGACCAAGCGATAAATTTTGGTTTTGCCAAAGTCTGTAATAACCGCCTCGACGACCCTGACGCCGAATGGTCTGATTACACTTCTAATCCTACGGCATAATTCTACGTCAATCTCATGTTGGTTTTCGAGTATCTCGTTGAATTCTTTGACTGAGATGACTTTCTTCACTGCCCCTTGGGCGGTCTCTCTGATGGTGTCCTCGAAGTCGTAGGTGTCTACTAGGGCTTTGTGTATGTCGTCGATTTCGTAGGTCACGACGACGCTTGTGAGGATCTCTTTGAGGTCTTTGGTTGTGAGGACTTGGGGAGGTAGGTTCAGTGTTTGCCTTTTTACGGGGTATATCATCGGATCACTCCAGAATGGAAGATACCAATGTAAGCCCGGTCCTTTGACTGCTGTTTTACCCCTAGTGAACATGACGCACATATGGGTGGCTTTAACGTGGACGTAATGGGGAATAAAACTTGCTACCCATTCTACCAATTGGCCAATCCAACCTAATGCTTGATCCATCGGAGTCTCCCAGTGAAAACCTATCTCCAATCCATTAAGTCATACCCACTGTCCATACAAGAAGCTTTGATCCAAGAAGCTCCACATACTAAGATTAGAGTAGCTCCCTCGGAGCTTGATTATCTGACTAAGGGGATTGTCGATTTTGGTTTCGAGAATCTTGGACTATCTGAAAAAGAATTCAAGATCGTTATGTTCGGGTTCTCGCAACACGGCGTCGGTCTAACGGGGTTCGATGATTTAAAGGTGCGTGCTGATGGCACTTTTTGGGGCGGTTATTGAGAGAATTGGGAGGGGCACTGTCCCAATGTTGCCAGAGAATTGGCAAGATGCTGTGATAGTTATTGACCCCGACACAAATCAGATTGTTCATGCCGGGGCCTTGGTTCGATCGGATCAGATGTAAAGTATGGAGCCAGGGAGTTGAACCCTGATCACGAATTTATAAGATTTCGTTAGCCAACCGGGACGCTCCACTTATCTCAGAATAACATGTTCTGAGCTTCAGAATTTTTAAGTCTGGTATTTAAGTCCTCTACTTTTCTTCGAGGGTCATCTCGGACCAGTCCTTGGCTTGTTGCTTATTCTTTTCAGCAAGCTTGTTTATGAATTGTTCATTTGTTGATCTGAAACATTCTTGACATCCTTCATCTATTCCATTGTAGTTGTCTGGATAATCAACGTGTTGGGTCTTTTTCTTACAAGTCGGACAAAATCGATCAACAATACAAGCCATGGTAATTCCTAAAAAAAGATGAGCGGGTGGAACCCTATTCGGGGCCTGGTATTTCGCTTCCGGGTATCTAATCCGCCAGCTTCCCCAGGCCCCACCCGCCCATGTTCGTATTTACGGTCCGTGGTATTTCCACGAGGTCTTTAAAAGTCTATGACCGAGACGTTAACTAGCCCTAACCGCAAGTGGGCCTCAGAGGATTCGAACCTCATTGTTTCATGGCTGAACACAGTGCTTGGATATCATCGCACCACGATCTTGACCGCCATGCAAGGGAGCTACCCTTATATGACGACTATTCATTTATGAACCACAAAAACCCGGAACATTATTACAGCCCGAGACCCATGAAATCAGCCACCCCTTCACCTCCTCGGAGGGGAACCGCCTACCGTTGCGACTTTGGGACCTGGGTACTCCCAGAATTGTGTAAGACCCGGTCCAATTTTGCAACGTGAACAGGAGAACTCTCCAAAAGGCTAACTGGTGCGTAGCGAGTGCTCGACACCTGACTGACGTGCCATTCTAACACATCAGCTATTATCTCACAACCCGCTTATAAAAACGATGCGTAGAACTCGTAGCATCACGAAGATTCTGAGGTTCATAATAATCGTAAGACGACAAAGAATGACGCCCAGACGCATTTAAAACCTGCCCCACAAAAGGACTACACCACGTCCCACTAATATTGCTACTCCCAGGCCGACGATAATTTTTGAGGCTATACGGTTGCCCAATCATCGATCGTGCTTTCGCCAGCATCGACTTGGACCTCAGATGGCGAATAAGGAGCAACAGGCACGTAGTAATCATTGGTCGTACGCCTTTTATAGTTCTCAATCGGTCCGACTTTAGCACGTGGCCAATCAGACTCATAGAGCCTTCCGCCAAGGATTATCTGTGAATGAGTATACTGATCACCGCCAGTAATCCTCTTTGCGACCCTGCCGACCAAGCCCTTTTTAGATGAAAGAACTATCGTCCCATCGGGATATTGAGCACAAACTGTGCCAGTAAACACACACAACAACAAAGCAATTCGTAAAAACATATCAGCCCCCGACTAATATCTTTTTACGAGGGTATTCTAGCTAAACCACCGAAGAATACCAGACCTTGGCTTAGGCTCGACCTCCGCCAGATCTTCTTGACCGCATTCCTGGTAGAGTTGGGCAAGCGACATTGAAGCCAATGAAGCCAGATAATAAGCCTTAGGATTAAGCAATATGTAGGGATGCTTCAACAAGTATGAATCGACATGTTCCATAGCGATAAAAGAACGATCCATCGCTTCATGCTGCCCAAGTTCACAAACGAACCGCTCTTCGAGTTCTCCCCGAGTCTCCCCGTGAGCTTCGATCGATTCATCAATGTCAGCGGCCCTTTCTCCCTCTAAATCCCGAAGAGTAATAAGGAGAAATTTGCCCAATTCATCGCCAATAAGTTCATTCAACTCTCGTCGTTCTGATTCAGTCATAACTTTCCTCTAGAAATTCGGTCATTTGAATAGCAAGACCAACGTACTTGTCTGGTGTAAGCTCTCGCAGCTCATCCTTGACTTCCAATGGCAAATCAAGAGCGTAAACCATCTTGAACAGCTTAGTCTTATCGAATGGAGCTTTCGAAGCTTCTTTCACTTTCTCATAAGCATCCTTGATGCCATATTTTCGCAACACTGTTTGTACAGCTTCGGTGATGACTTCCGGGTGATTAAAAAGGTCTTGTTGGATGACACCATTATTTGGCTGAATCTTGGATAATCCGGACATAATGGACAGATATCCAACTTGCGTATACCCAAAAGCCATACCCAAGTTGCGTTTGACAGTGGACCCCGATAGATCTCGCTGCATTCTGGATTTGGTCAGCTTGTCTGCGAAGAAGGTTAGGAGTGCATTAGCCATCTGAAGATTGCCTTCTGCATTCTCGAACTCGATCGGATTGACTTTGTGAGGCATTGTGGAGGACCACACTCTATCAGTATCGATCGATAAGTAGCCTAATGACATATATTGCCAGATATCTTGGCACAGATCGATCAGAATGTTGTTAAGTCTGATCATCGAGTGGAACCATTCAGCGATCCAGTCGTGTGGTTCGATTTGCGTTGTGTATGTTGATTCCCGTAAATTCATGGAATTCAGGAATCCAGCAGTCAGTTCAGGCCAATTGACGTTCGGATAAGCGGCGTAATTGCCTGTTGCACCGTTGATTTTGGCACAAGCCTTTTTCATGTCGAAAAGGTAGAATTGGTCACGCAAACGGATATAGTAATTTGCGAACTCTTTGCCGAATGTTGTCGGAGTTGCCGTCTGACCATGAGTCCTTGACAACATAGCAAGTTCGGCATGCTCTCGGGATTTGTTCTTAAGACTCTGGAGGATCTCGTTGATACTACCGCTGATGACTTCTCGACCTTGTTGCAGCATTTTGGCATAGACAACGTTGGTGATGTCCTCTGATGTCAGACCGAAATGGATGAAGTTTTCGACATTTTTAAAATGTGGCCGATCCGCTAGCACTTTACGCAAGAAGTATTCCACAGCTTTGATGTCGTGCTTTGTTTCCTTTTCGATTATTTTAATCGACTCGATATCTCCAATCGGCATATTCTCAGCCCAATCCAGCAATGATTGCCACTGGTTTGGCATATGGTTTGGGCATTCTGGTATCATGTGGCTAGAAGACAAAGTTCGAAGCCATTTGATCTCGACGATCATGCAATTGCGATAATATTGCGATTCGTTGAATACTTTGGCAATCAATCGTGCTTTGTTAGCATAACGTCCATCAAGTGGACATAGGGCATGGTTCATCAGTCAGAATCCCAGCTTGAATCGAAATTTTTAGCGTCTTTCCAGAGTTCTCTTAATACTTTTAAAATTTCTTCGTCTTTGGTATCATCATTTTCGGGGATTCCCGTGATTTCTTTGATATTTCTTAATGCTCTGTTGAGATCATCACGCCAAGTCATATTTCGACCCAAAATAAAATAGGAGAATCGTTATGCAAAATCTATCTGATGTGTTACAAAACGAAATAATTGTAATAGGACACCATGTCAATGACATAGAAGAGGGTCTGAAGGATGGCAATATTGATTACGTTGAACGTGGTCTTCATGACATCAAAGAAGCTCTTCAAAGGTTACAAACATTCGTCAAACCCGAGGACAGGTCTGAGATTGACAGAATCGCAGACCTTATGGACTAATATGAGAAACACATTAGCGATCATCGTCCTGATTCTTTGCTGTGGGTCTGCAAACGCCGGATACCCAATATATTACCCATACAATAATTGGTCGCCACGCTTTAGGGTCCCGGTGAACCCGCCCAATTATCGCACGGGTTATATGTATAATAGGGCTTGGCAGAGAAATTGGCCGTCGAATCGAGTGACGGGGCAGATGCATCGCAGTGCTCGGCCATCACAGTGGACACCGAATGTTATGCCGGGTCCTGGTGATAAGATGGAGAATCAGGCTCCACCGGTTACGTGGAAGCCTAATATCTTACCTTAAAATTGCGAACGGCGACCTGCATTTAACCGACTTCAACACAAGTTGCGATCTTATGTTGGCAGGATCAAGAACTTCATTCATCATATTCAAAGATATCGTTCCAGGATTTATTCAAAAAAGGTGTTATCCTTTTAATTAAATCTTGATGCAATTTTTGATCACGTCATCGCGAACCATTCCAGTATGTATTTCGCTATGACAATTATGGCATACTAAAATACATTTAAGGATTTCATTTAACGGCGTGCTTGGCACCCGTTGAAACATTTTCGCGGAAACTCCAAAGTCCTTGTCCGACAAATGGTGCCATGCCAGACCACTAATACATTTAGAATATCCGCATATTTGGCAACCGCCGCCACAAATTTGGATGACACTAGATTTTCGACAATAACGTCGTTCTGCTATTTTGTGGCCATTTTTGTCATAGTAACGTTGGGAACGCTTTCTGACTTGTTCAGGAGGTTCTCTTTGTCTACCTTTTGGCTTGGGTTTAAAGCCGAATGGTTGACATTCTAAACACTTTTTTCGATGCCTGATATTCTTCTTAACACCGTCGATTTTGATCTTAGTTTTAAAAGACTCGCCGCATTCTTCACAGATTCTTGCCATACTAAACACCTGGTCGTGAGATATATTTGACTTCACGACCGATACCATCCCCGTCCTTTACCTTATGCACAGGCACAGATCGGGTTATCGCAGCGGTAGTGGCAGGAATTGAACCTGCGAATTCGGAGCCTAGGACTCCACAGGTCGGACACTATTCGGAACCCGCCTGCTGCGTGTGGCCTGCTCGCCTCACTACCGGACTTCTTGTCTAATACGTCACCTATTCTTCCATTGAGTCTTGCGGTGACGTTTCCAGCTTCTATGACCAAGGGTGCTGACTGAACCATCATCCCAAGCGTCAGTAAGATTCTCTACATTTCGACGTGCACGAATCTTGATTCGGTAGTTATCGATTTTAATCTCACCACCACGCCCCTGACTGGCCCGCCTCTCGGCGGTAGTACGAGGATATCTCATCCAACCCATCTGACTCTCCTATTAGTATAATAAACTAATAGAAGATAACCGATTTAATGATCAATTCATTCTCCCGTTAACGGATAGACATTTATGACAGACGGTGACTGTGGCGGGCATCTAGGATCTCCTGGGTATAGTGAATTGGACACCACAATATCACAAGAGTCAATCACCTGTTAAATTCAAAATGTGATTGACTCTTGTAGGATAGCAGATGCGTCTGGAGTTCTGTTATCCACCCGATATTTTAAGCTCATCACGGAGCTTTAAAAGAAAAATCGGCGGGAGCCGCAAGCTCCCCTAATCTTAGACACGAGTCGGAATCGAACCTATCATCATGGCTTGCGGCCATGATGCCCCACCAGGGGCGAATTGAACGTTATTCAGATTAGTTAGCCGGAATATTGTTATTTTCTTGGCTGGTTGCTGATATTATTTCATCAGTGAGCGGCCTGAACCTCAAGAACGGAATTCACCGGAATAATGGTGTCCTCCTTTGTCAACACGTTTTGACCTCTTACCATCAATATTCGATCAGAGATAACAATATCGTCGAAAATCATCCTAACGATTTCCATCGTGCCGCCACCACCAATATGCAAAGCATATTGACGGCCACGGCGAAGATTTTCAGGATGCCAATTTCGAGAGGACATTTTCACTAATTAAACATAAGAAGAATGAGAATAAGAATAAGAATAAGAATAAGAATAAGAATAAGAATAAATCTGGAGATCTTTTAATGAAGACCTACGTTGATGTCGGGACCAACCGAGTAACGCCCAAACTTATCCAGTTAATGGAACAACACGATAAAACATTATTAATAGAGCCTATACCTTCTATGGTTGATATCCTAAGAGAACATTTTAAAGGCACGGAGGTAATTGTTATACAGAGAGCAATATCTGACTATGATGGTGAAGCAGTTCTTGGAATAGCAAACCGCTTATCCTGTTCATCTTTACAGAAATTCACCGATGAGGCTAAGAAACCATGGGTCCAAAATAAATTTGGTATCCCCGATTTCAGAATGGTAGATGAAACTATCGTCAGGGTATCAAGACTCGATACCCTGATGACCGAATTCCAAATTGAAGAGATTCATATCTTACACATCGACAGCCAAGGTGAAGACATAAACGTTGTCAGGAGTCTCGGTGATAAAATTAGTAAGGTCAAATTCATCGAGCTAGAAAGTCCGTCTAAGGGAGAATCACCCCTTTACATAAACCAACCGACTTATGAAGAAACCATGGAACATATGGATAAAGCCGGATTTAAAGAAGTGCGTAGAAGCTATCATTCAATTGACCAGAAAGAAGTAGATATCTTCTTTAGAAACAGCAGCTAAGCGATGAGCTACTTAGCCGTTTATTCAACATTCTTCAATCTTGGTATTCCAATACACGTCGCTCAAGAAATTCTCCCAGCTACTAAGAACCTCGCCATCGTGGAATGATGGTACCCAACGCGGTTGTTTAGGTTCTTTGAGAAGCTTCATCTTTGCTTCCTTGGGAGTACGGTCTCGTTTCTTGCTGTTACAAGGAAAACAGGCAACGACACAATTCTCCCAAGTCGATGTACCACCTTGAGCACGTGGGATTGCGTGATCAAGAGTAACGTCCGGACGATCGAGAACCTTGGCGCAATACTGACAGGTGTATTGATCACGCAGGTAGATATTACGTCGATTGAATGTAACACTAACTTTCGGGATCTTGTTATAGCCCGTCAAAACGATGACTTCAGGGACCTTGATAGCAAGATCCATCGCTCGGATAGCGAATTCGTCTTCGTCGGGCTCCATACACTGCCAATCTTCCCAATCGTACTGCATATACGTGATCGGGTCGACGATGCGTGCTTTACCATTGACTACCTTAGTCAGGGCCTTCACAACATTCCGCACGGTTACGGGTTGCCAAGACTTGTTAAGGCAAAGCACGGGGTTCATTAAGCAGTTGTTCATGATTATTATTCTCTTTCTCGTTTTCGTTGCCTATTTCCGATTTCTGGTTATCAAAAATCAAAGTCCAGTTTCTCCTAAACTCCGCCTGGGGAATTGTTAATGGTCGAGTCTTATCACCCTTGCCGTTTTGCATTGATTTAGTACCGTACGAACATAAAAAGTAGCTTTCGATAGAAGATTACTTATACAAATTTTAATGAGATTATATTCATGAACAATGTTGTGTGTATCAGTGGTTATTGTCCAGATCTTGGTAAAGATCATGGAACACAAATCAGGAAATGGTTCGATGAGTATTTCAAAAAGGATTATGTAGTGATTGGCCACGTGATTGACCACCACCATAAAAGAACACTTATGAACACTTTTCCTGATGCAATAGTTCAAATAGAAGAGAATGTTCCAATAAAAGACTATAATATTCCAAATAAGGGATTTATAACTGGGGTGCAGAGATATCTACAACAGATCCATTCTTATAGAAAAGTTAATGCTCTCAGGAAAACCATTTTGATACCCCGAGACACAGATAGGGTGGTTCGATGTCGTTATGACCTCCGTTTTTATACAGACCCAAGTTTAGCAGGTATTATAACCAATGATGAAATTGGAATACCAGATTTTCATCATTGGGGAGGGTATAACGATCGAATGGCGATAATGGGTGGTAATGTGGCTGATAGTTATCTTAATATAATTTCAGCACTTTTGAAAAATAGAAAAAGATGTACTCATCCAGAACGGAATCTTAAAATGATATTAGATGAAGAAGGTGTGAAAACTAAAATGATGAATATCAAATTCAATAGAGTAAGAAATCAAGACACTGAACTCAACGATTGTAAAATCAACCAAGCCTGGATAAGTTGAATTCATTGGTTATTGGGCTAATGATATTATCACCCAAAAAGGAGTTGGCTAATTCCAATCCGATTCTTTGCCTAGAAATTATCTCCGAAGTAGAAAAAGATCTTAAATGAGGTTCTAGAGAACTAAGCTTCTCAAAATGTTTAACAAGCACAGACTCCCACAGTGGTCCCTCCGGTAGCTTAATGTCTTCGAAAATCACTGGTATGCATCCTGATTTCAGAGCTTCCCAAAATCTTATTGTCCCAAGCCCCCATCCCCCTGGACACAGAACAAATTTAGACTTCTTTAGTGATAACTCAAACAATCCATCATTCATTTTATAGTATGATTCATGGTCCCACTTGTCACGATAAACCATCATAGAATCAAATGGATGACACATCTTCGATAATCCTGTCCTAATTGTATTATTTAACATCCCAACAAAAGAATATAAAAATGGCCTGGTAATAATGTGTATCGGGCTATTGATATACCTGATCGGTTGGTGTGCGATGGGGTGCACTCTAATCCCATCAATCATATTCTGTTCACAATGTGGTGAAAATATATCCGTTATACCTAGTCTTTGGAATACTTCTAAATATTGTCCCAAATTAGAATATTGACAAGTGGTCACAGATCGTAACCCATTATCAATTTTCGGGAGTTTAACATCACGATTTTCTCTACCAATTCCAGTCCATGGTAGTTTATAATAATTAATAGACGACAAATTAAATTGTCTTTCTAGAATATTACCAACATTATATTCCAAAAATGGTCGTACACGGTACCATAAATCGTTACTATCGCTAATAATCATTTTTATCTAATAAAACATGGAAACAAATAATGAGTGCCGGTAAGATGTGGAACTATTTTCAAATTCTATCAACAGATCCAATTATTATAGTTCGATCCATCAAATTGGGGCAATATCTTATCGAGAATCTGCCGGATCGTCCCGTTACGCATTGGGTCCTAATTCCGTTTTATTTGATAAATAAAAATGTTATCACTGATGATGCTGATTCTTTCAAAAAAGAAAGACCTGACGACACTATTTACTATTTTTATAATGATGAAAGTACATATCATCATTTACGAAATAAGGGTTTGAATCTCATAGGTTCACCTCTAGAATCAATGTTCGACTTAGATTCTTTAAGCATCAAAGAAGATATTGAAAAAGAATTTGATGCTTTGATGATAGCTAGATCGGTGCCTCTAAAAAGAATAGAATTATCCGAACAAATAAAAAGTCTGAGAATACTTACCTCAATAAAAGATCAAGAATATTACGATAAACTGAAAATCATTTTCGGTGACAGAATAGTCGCTGAAAGATTAAACAAATCCGAGATGAATATAATATATAATAAAGCAAAAACTGGGTTATGTTTATCATCATCCGAAGGAGCACAAAGATCAGCAATGGAACAACAAATGGCTGGTGTCCCACTCGTATGCACTACTTCTAAAGGCGGAAGAGGTCGTTTCATTAATGTTGAAACCTGTTTAATCGTGCCTCCTGATCCGTATTGTGTAGAGAAGGGGGTGGAACACCTAATATCACTGAAATTCGATCCACAATTTGTCAGAGATATTATGCTCAAGAAAGTGGGGGAATATCGAATGGAGATTCTCAATCTTGGTGAATCAATCATGAATAAACATGGTTCATATGATTTCGCCGCGAAGATTCACCCTATTATGAAGAAACATCATTCGATATCTACATGGTGCAATAATGTAGAAATCAAAATAAAAGAATTGTATGTTGATTAGAACCATAATTTTACCAAAGAAAATCAGTCTCTTAACATACTGACCAATAAATATCTCTTCTGAAAGAAAGATTCCGAAACATACCACCCTGTAATTCTTGTATTAAGAATTTTATACCAATGGTGTGGTTCTAACACTAGAGTATGAGCATTTAATCCATTTGGGAGAAAAGCTTTGGCTGGTCTGCAAGAAATCCCAAGGATTATTTGAGTTTTTGCTTTCTCAGCAATCTTGGTTAAATCATTTTGGAAAGGTTGCACGAAGTGTTCTAGGACATCGAAACTAATGACAGCATCAAATGTCCCATTTGGTATTTTCTGAAACGCGGAGATGGCTGGGTCATAACCAGTTGCGATATATTGGCCTTGGAGCCTCTTTACAAGGTCTCCTTTTCCGCAGCCATAATCAAGAATTGAGCGTATCCCCGGCTGAATGAAGCGATTAAGTCGCCCCATGTTGAAAGCTTGACCTCCTGCACCATATTCTTTTCTTCGGACATGCAACAGTTTATATTGTTCAATTGATTCTTCAGGTGTCATCTTTAGTACCCAGTAGAGGTTACGATCCTCTTCCTCAACGTTCGAAGCGTTGCGTGCTATCCATCACACTCACCAGGCTTAGTGGATTACTATCGAGCCAATAATGTGACAGCGGCATCGACAGATTTTCTCTTCAGCATCCTTCCGCAATTCTTCTCTATCCTTATTGAAGGTTGTAAGAGTTTCCTCTTCAATGATTGTTATTAATGCATCAAGGTTCAGTGTAAAGTCTTTGTTTAAATATTTCTCATAGCACATATTACAACAAGGAAACATTAAAACTCCTAAAAAGCGGAAAAAGCGGAAGGAGCGGGATTCGAACCCGCACGAGTCTTTCTCTCCTAACTCATTAGCAATGAGCGGCCACCACCAATTGGCTTGCCCTTCCGAAAATGGATCACCTCGGTCCTCATTTATTCACAGGCAGGGAGGACTCCACGCAGTGCCTGTCCAGATGTTCTCATGTCAATGATCCTGGAGAACCAACGCTTCCTTAAAAGCACTCGGTGAGGGTAACGATCCCACTGACGTCCGTCCGCATGTTTAATGTCGCCGGTTTCGAAGACTGGTTGCGGGACACCGAGCGTGTAAACTATCCGTGACTATCTCCCGAAAGAGCTTTCCACACTTGTACCATTTTGTCCTCAAGAGTCTTGATTCGAGACCCCTGACCTTTGGTGCCACCAATATGGCCACCAAGTTTTTGTTCTACTTTTGTCATCATTGCTGAATCAAGCTCTGCGATGGCCTTAACCATTTGAAGTCTGATTTTCTTTGCGACCTCAAGATCAAGATTTTTGCACATCACGAAATCAAGTTCTTCGATGGTCTTGCCGATTTCAATGGCTCTAGCATCGACTTTTGGGTCACCGTTTACAGCGTCTGACATTTAAGTCTCCTGAATGTGTAGTAAAACGTTATTAACACTCAGAACACTCTTAAGCGGAAGGAGCCGGAGTCGAACCGGCACGAGTCTTTCTCTCCTAACAAGTTTCGAACTTGCGGCCACCACCAATTGGCTTGCCCTTCCGTATCATTTGTCTAATGCTTCATAATCATAACCAAGTTTGTACTCCTGACGCAAAATGAAAAACTTATCAAGAGCGTCTATCGCGTTATCGAAAAGAAATTCTTCTTCGCGATTATCGAATCGATCATTAACAGCGTACTGACCATTTTCATAACGGCCTATCGTCAAACAACCAAAAAGCTCGATATCGTAGCCTTGTTCTGAGACTAGAACTGCGATCATTGCTTCAACTGGCGACGCTGGTACTTTTGACATTATCCGTCATTTGGTTAGTGGAAAAAGCATCCCGCAGGGGAATCGAACCCTAGACTCCATCCCATTCATTAACGTCACAAGTTTAGAACACTCGTATGGGCTGCTGCAGGACGTAAAGCGGAGGGTGGGAGAGTCGAACTCCCACGGGTCTTTCTCCCCTAACACTTTTCAAAAGTGCGGCCACCACCAATTGGCTTGACCCTCCGTATAGATTAGAAACGGTTCCCGTACCACGCACCGAGTAGGATACCTTCGTTTGGTACTTGCTTTCGCTGTCCCGCTTTCGCGGTGTCTGGCTCACAACGTCTAACCTAAGTATCTCGTAGGGGAGTCGAACCCCTATTTCCTCGCAGAGAGCGAGGCGAACTGAACCATTATTCGAACGAGACGTGAACAGTACCCAGTAGAAGGCTCGAACTCCTGTTTGTAGTTCCGTAGACTACCGTGTTATCCACTACACTAACCGGGCATCAAGCGGAAGGAGGGAGATTCGAACTCCCACGGGACTGGATACCCCTAACATCTTTCCAAGATGCGGCCACCACCAATTGGCTTGCCCTTCCGTTACTTCTTTTCGTACTTCTTCAAGAGAGGATCAGCTCTTTTCTTTCTTTCATCAAGATCGATCCTACGTTCTAAATCTCTCTTGAACACCTCGATGTTTTCATCGATTTTCTGTTGGCGTTTTTGATGTCTTTCTTTTTCGTGTTCAGAAAGTTCATTCAAGTGCATCATATTCTCCTGTTTAATGTGCTAGTAGTCAGAATTTTCTTTGGTGGGCGGGGTACCGACGCCACTCTGATTACAATAATACGATCATTACTTTTCGCACAAGCTACCCAAGATGGATTCGAACCATCGTCGCGAGGGTCAGAACCTCGAATGTTACCATTACACCATTGAGTAGTAAGTGGTGTGGGGAGTGCTCGCATCTCCGTACACGGGAATTTCAGCCCGTTGCTAAACTGTCTCAGCTACCACACCATATCAAGAAGCCCAAGCCGGATTCGAACCGGTCAACGCCAGATTCAAAGTCTAGCATGTTACCATTACACCATTGGGCCAGAGCCCCCACTCAGAATCGAACTGAGGTCGGTAGTTTACAAAACTACTGCTCTACCATTGAGCTACAGGGGCTTGTTGTCTCGCTAACCTCATTTTCCGGCTAAGCAATTGATTCTCACACGAGACGAATGAGTTGCACACTTCAAAGCTCCCCAGGCAGGGCTCGAACCTGCATACCGTATTCTCTACGGACTACAAGACATTAACAGTGTCTCCGTTTACCATTAGCGTACCGGGGAATAATTGGGGCGGAAGCAGGTCTCGACTTAAT
>Ga0307983_1000664_pt1 | contig 16953 bp, 13 predicted proteins | sample OrgLakmetagen991_FD_201845 | JGI IMG/M metagenome (GOLD analysis project Ga0307983, IMG submission 201845) | Saline water microbial communities from Organic Lake, Antarctica - #991 | ecosystem: Environmental > Aquatic > Non-marine Saline and Alkaline > Saline | place: Antarctica: Organic Lake...
AAAAGAAATAGCAGCTTTTGGCGTTAAAGCCATGGCATTTCAATCCAATGCAGCAGATTTTGCCGCAGCAGAAAAGCTTATTGCAGAAGTGAGTGAAAACTTTGGAAGAATTGACATTGTAGTGAACAACGCAGGAATTACTAAAGACGGTTTGCTAATGCGAATGACAGAAGAAAATTGGGACGACGTGATGAATACCAATTTAAAATCGGTTTTCAACATCACCAAAAACGTACAACGCATTATGCTTAAACAGCGATCTGGTTCCATTATCAACCTTAGTTCTGTAGTTGGTGTAAGAGGCAACGCAGGGCAATCTAACTATGCCGCTTCAAAAGCCGGAATCATTGGTTTTACCAAATCCATAGCACAAGAATTAGGAAGCAGAAACATTCGTTGCAATGCCATTGCACCAGGATTTATTGCTACAGAAATGACCGCAGAATTAGGAGAAGAAACCATTAACGAATGGCTGAAATCAGTTCCGCTAAAAAGACCAGGCACAGCAGAAGATGTTGCCAACGCAGTATTATTCTTGGGGTCTGATTTATCCACCTACGTTTCAGGTCAAACCTTGAACGTTTGTGGAGCAATGTTAACTTAATTCGCTCTTATTTAGTGAATATAGTTAGCCCTTATCCAATTTGGTATTTTATTTTTTGTATCCTATTGGGCGCTTTATTGGCGTTCTTGTTGTACCGAAACGATAAAAAACTAATAGAATTTTCGAAACTTACCAAAGGCATTCTTTTTAGTCTTCGCTTTTTGTGCATCTCCGTGTTGGCAGCAATGTTGCTATCGCCGCTATTAAAATATTTCAATAAAACGGTAGAGAAACCAATCATTATTATTGCCCAAGATAATTCCGCTTCCATGAACATGGCGGCAGATTCTGCTTTCGTAAAAACGGCTTTGCAGCAGCAGTTGGCCGACGTTAAAAGCAAGCTGGAAGAAAACTATAGGGTAGAAAGCTATCTTTTTGACGAAAAGATTAGTGCAGAGAATGAATTGCCAAATTTTCAAGGAAAAATTACCGATTTCGACGTGCTTTTTGAAAGTATTGAGCAACGGTTTGTCAACCGAAATGTGGGAGGACTACTAGTAATTTCAGATGGTATTTACAACCAGGGAAACTCTCCTGTTTACAGCACCCAATCTTTAGAATTTCCAATATTTACGCTTGGTGTTGGCGACACAAATAAGTACGTGGACGTTCAACTACGCAATCTTAGAAATAATAAGTTGGCCTTTTTAGGGAATGAGTTTCCGGTTCAAATAGACGTTAAAACGCAAAAACTCCAACCAACTGCATTAACGCTGAAAGTTTTTCGTGGTGAAAAACTGATTAAAAGTCAACAAATAACAAGTCTAAAAACCAGTGGTTTAACTACCCAACGTTTGGCGCTCAAGGCAGATGTTGTTGGAAAGCAGCAATACACCATCGTAGTAGAATCAGTAGACGGTGAACGAAATACGCTCAACAATAGAATTAATTTCTACATCGATGTGTTAGACGGTCGTCAAAAAGTACTACTACTTGGAATGGCTCCGCACCCTGATTTAGGAGCATTAAAAGCAGCCATTATATCCAACGAGAATTACGAGTTAACAAGTACCATTTATTCGGAATTCACAGGCGCATTCGATGCGTTTGATTTGGTCATACTGCATCAGTCGGTAAACGGAAAGCTAGTTCCAATAGATCAAAAAATGAAGGGCTTATTGGCGGAATCAAAGCCTATTTTACTCGTTGGCGGTGGTTGGAAGAACGTGGAGTTATTGAAAGACATTTCAGGAAAAAGCAGCAATAGAAATACCGTGAACGATGCGCAAGCGCAAGTAAACGAGTCTTTTAGTTTGTTTACCGTGGACGAAGACATTCGCAAAGTGAGCAACTTTCCGCCTTTAGCCACCGAAGCCAATCAAGTGGTAAAATCAAATGGAAATCAAACTCTGCTCACCCAAAAAATAGGGAGTGTGGTAACATCTTATCCCTTGCTTTCTTTCTATGAAATGCAAGACGTAAAGTTGGGCCGATTTAGCGGAGAAGGGATTTGGAAATGGCGCATGGCAAGTTTTCAAGAGTTTGGAAACCATGATGTATTCAATCGTTTTGTAGGAAAAGTGGTGCAATACATGGCTATTAAGTCAGACCGTAGTTTCTTCCGCGTAAGCACCATAAATGAGTTGTACGAAAACGAAGCAATCAATTTTTCTGCTCAGCTATTTAACCCTTCCTATGAATTAATAAACGATCCGGACGTTAACTTGGAATTGACCAACCAAGAAGGCAAGAGCTTTACATACAGCATGAATCGATCTGGTGAAACCTACCAACTGAACATTCCTAGTTTAGCACCTGCCACCTATAACTATGCCGCTACAACTACCTTTCAAGGGAAAAGATACAGTGAAATGGGTGTGTTTACGGTAAAAGAATTGCGCTTAGAGGCCTTAAACACAGAAGCCAATCATCAACTGCTTTTTCAATTGGCAAAACGCACCAATGGCGAAATGCTCACAGCAGATGATTTGGCAAAGTTTCCGGAAACCATCGCCAGCAGAGAAGACGTTACTTCGGTATCTTACGTGAACGAAGAGGTGCAGGACATCATTAATCTAAAATGGATTTTCTTTCTGCTTTTGGCACTGTTAAGTGTAGAATGGTTTATTCGAAAAAGGGGAGGAGCATACTAAGAAAATCTCAGTTTTCTCCGAAATCAACGTAATCTAAATCTCAGCCAATACTTCTTGGTCTACCCAGCCTTGATTGCCATTTGGTAAAGAGACTTTTAACCATTCCTCCGTTGCGTCTTCAATTTTAACCTTGGTGCCTTCGTGCAACACAAACAACTGCGAGCTGCCCGAAGAAGGAGCACTTAAAATATCTACCGTAGAACTCATTATAATGGCATGAGTAGCCTTTTTAGCATAATTCTTTTGACTTGCAGCCAATCCCCAGCAAACCAACCCAAGCAAAACACCCGAGGAAAGTAAGGTGAATCCAAATTTTCGAACGCCAGTGTTTTGTGCTACTTTATACATCCCAAACCCAATTAGGCCTAGTATTAAAAAGCCAATCACAATTTTTGCCCAGCTGTCGGCAGAAAATAAATTGTAAATGGATTTCCACCATCGGTAAAAAAACAGTTCAGGAATTACCTCAATTTTATCTACCGTTCTTGCATTGGCGATTTTCAAGTTGTAAGCAGCATCTTCTGCATTTGGATTTATTTTTAAAGCTTTTTCATAATGTAAAATAGCAGGGGCTATTTGGTTGGCTTTAAATAGACTATTCGCATAATTAAAATGTAAATCTTCTGAAACGTAATCTTGTTCTAGCAAACTTTCATAGCTTTTTATGGCTGTTTCAAAATCGCCTTCAGCATAAGCAGAATTCGCTTCGTTCATTTTTTGCAACGGTTGGCTTTGTGCACAAATAGCGGTGCTACATAAAAGAAAACCGATAAGGTATAGGATGGCGTTTTTCATGGTAGTATCTAGCTTTCTAAGTTCTGAATTAATCCTGTAGCTTTCTCGTAAAGAACAGACGGGTTAATGCTCGACTCAGGAGCAAAACGTGCCATTTCAGTTTCCTCTAAAATATCTTTTACGCTTTTTCCAATTTCATTGGAGTGCCCGTTCTGCTCTAGTAGGCTCACAATTTTTTCTTGAGACAAATCTGCAACATCTAAGCCAAACTTATCAGCGAAGTAACCAAATAGCGCCGTTGAAATTTCTTCGTAAAAGGAAGTATTCTCTTTCGCATCCAAGTGTTTTTTCGCTTGAGCCAATCGCTTTTTAGCAATTTTACTGGCTCTTGATTTACGCAAACCTTGTTGATCGCCAAGGATTGCTTTATTGCGTTTAGCAAGAAGTGTGAGCAACACACCAAAAAGAAGAATAGCTACTAGAATGAGATAAAAGAGTTTGGAGCCATAAAAGTAATCGTCCGCTTTTAGCAAGCTAAGGTTGTTTACGTGAATGAAACGAATGTCGGTTCCAATCATCTCAACGTCTTCCTTTCTTCTGCCGGCGTACACTACGTTTTCTTCTGCTTCGCCTTTCTCTACATGCAAGGAGATAGGTTTAGCCTCAATAGTGTTGTATTTTTCTGTGCTCAGGTCGAAGTAGGTGAATTTGTATGGTTTAATCTTGAATTCACCAGAATGTCTTGGAATAACCAAATAATTAAATGATTTGGAACCATTAGAGCCATTGTAGTTTGTTTGGAAATTATTTTTTGTGTCAGGATCGTACACTTCAAAATCTGCAGGAAAATCTAACTTCGGGGCATTGATTAACGGTAAGTTACCGGAACCACTAATGTCAATGGTAACGTTTACTGATTCGTTGGCCGTTAAACTATCCTTGTTAGCCTTCATTTTCATGCTAAACTTACCAACTGCTCCAGAAAAATCACTAGGTTTTCCTTTGGAAGGTAGCGCTTTAACTTTCAACTTTATCGGTTTACTCGCAGCAACAACCTCCTTTACATCGTAACCGCCTCCCCAAAACTGCTCCATGTAAGTTTTAGCTTTTCTAGGAATTTGCACCTTCGCCAAAATAGAAAGCGCATCAATGGATAAGTCACCGCTTCTTTGAGGGTAGAGCAGGGTTTGCTGTAATTCTACAATATCATACACCTGACCTTGATAATTTTCCCTCTTTTTTTGAATATTCCTGCCGTATAATGTCTGTAAGTCTTGCGTCCAAAATCCAGTAAACCGCGTTGGTTCTTCCAAATCCAATCCACTTAGGTTGAGTCGTGAATATAATTTATAGGTAACCGTTACTTTTTCACCGACGTAGGCTTCCCGTTTATCCACCGTAGCTTTTACAAATACATATTCCTTAAGCTGTTCTGCTTCCGTTTTCCGCTGTTGGTTTTTATTGCGTTGAGCTGCAGCTCCGTTGGGGTCGTTATCTACAACCTGAATTTTAACAGGCTCCGTTTTTTTGGTTTTCCCTCCCGATTCAATACTAGCTGCACCAATAGTATACGTCCCTTTTTTTTGTGCAACCAGCACGTAACTAATGGAGTTACTTTGGGTCACCGTGCCATTAATAACCTGCATGCTTTGCGATTGGTTCGGTCCACCAAGCACTCGAAACCCTTCAAAACTTGGCGAAGAGAAGTTTCCACCTTGCGCGTTAATGGTAAACGTCACCTGAAACCGCTGACCAACTTCCACCGTAGAACTACTCACTTTTACAGTAAATTCATTTGCCGCAGCGGAACAAACCATGCTCACAAGTAGTAAAATGTATGTTAAAAATGCTCTTTTCATTCGTTTTCTAAAATCGGTATTCAATTACCAATGTTTTATCTTTATCTAAAGGTTAAACCTGCATCAACCCAGCAATTTCCTCTCCACCCTCGTTCATCCTCAACTCTTCACCTTACATCTTTCCCCTTTAAACTTTTCACTTTCGTCCTTTCCCTAAATTTTGTCAGACTGAGCTCCGATAACTATCGGAGTCGAAGTCCAACTTTCCCCTTTAAACTTTTAACTTTCAACTTTCCCCTTTAAACTTTAAACTTTCCCCTTTAAACTTTAAACTTTCCTCTTTAAACTTTCCACTTTCCTTCTTACCAGTCCTTCTCAATATCAATCTTAACCCCTTTAATTTTTTTCTTCTTTAATTTCTCCTGCAATTCTTTCTCCTTCTGATTTAAAGCTTCTAAAATTCGTTCGGCATCTTCTCTTGAAACCTGTTGTTCTTGTTGCTGCTGTTTTTGTTTTTCCTGTTCTTCTTTCTTTTTCTCTTCCTCGCTTTTTTCGTCTTCTTCCTTATTGTCCTCCTCTTTTTTCTCTTCGTCCTTTTTTTCTTCGTCCTTGTTCTCTTGCTGATCTTTATTTTCTTGCTCTTCTTTGTTTTCGTCTTCTTTTTTATCCTCTTTTTTCTCTTGTTCTTGCTGCTGTTGCTGTTGCAGCATTTTTTGAGCATAGGCTAAGTTGTATCTGCTTTCTTCATTTTGAGGATTACTACGCAAAGAGCTTTTATATGCTTTTACACTTTCTTCTAACTTCTTTTCCTTCAGCAAGGCATTGCCTAAATTCTGATAAGCGTTGGACTTGATTTCCTCATCTTCGGTTTTGTTTGCCGCTTGGTTAAAGTAGCGCGCAGCATCTTCGTACTTTTCTTGCCGGTAAAGAGCGTTCCCAATGTTGTAAGAGGATTCCACCGGCTCAACATCTTTGGCCAAACTTTCTTGGTACTTTTTAGTGGCAGCCTCAAAAGAGTTGTTTTTAAAAAGATCGTTTCCTTCTCTAATTTCTTGATAAGCAGATTGAGCTTGAGAAACAAAACCCAAACCAAGTAAAAACGGCAGTAGAATTAACTTTTTCATGCTTCAAATAAGTTTATATTTTTAGCCAACTTTCCTTTTTTCTCTGTAATTACTAAGGAAACTAAGATGAGCAAAAAAGCAGCTCCAACAAAGAATTGAAATCGGTCTTCGTAATCCGTGTACACTTGATTCTCAAATTCCGATTTTTCCAAACCACTTAAATCGTCTAAAATGGCGCCAAATCCTGCGTTTGAATTCGTTGCCCTTACGTAAATCCCTCCTCCACTTGCGGCTATATCTTGTAACATGTTTTCGTTCAAACTACTCACTACCGTATTTCCTGCATTGTCTTGTCGGTAACCTATTTTTTGACCCCTTCTAAACAATGGTATCGGTGCTCCATTTGGACTTCCCATGCCAATGGTGTACACTTGAATTCCTTTCTCTTTTGCATTTTCAGAGGCTTCTATGGCGTCGTCCTCGTGGTTCTCTCCATCCGTCACAACAATTAATGCTTTGCTGCCGCCAGATTCATAATCAAACGACTCAATGGCCAAATCAATTGCTGCACCAATTGCAGTTCCTTGGGTTGGCACAATGTCTGTGTCAATGGTATTTAAAAATAATTTTGCTGCAGAATAATCTGTAGTAACAGGCAATTGGGTGTAAGCCTGTCCTGCAAAAACAATAATTCCAAGTCGATCGCTTTTTAACTCCTCTACCATTTGCAACATGGCTCTTTTTGCTCTTTCTAAGCGGTTAGGCGAGAGGTCTTCTGCCTTCATACTATTCGAAACATCCACAGCAACAATCAGGTCAATTCCTTCTCGTTTAACTTCTTCTACCTTCGTTCCAATTTGCGGATTTGCAATTCCAATCACCAATAACCCGAAACCAATTAGAAACAATACAAACTTTGCATTATACCTAAAGTTCGAATATTCCGGCATAAGTTGAACGAATAAGTCACTTTCTGCAAACTTTGCTCTAGACTTTTTACGCCACCTTTTAATTCCCACAAACAATAGTAGAAATATAGGGACTAAAAGCAAGCCCCACAAAATATAGCTATGTTCGAATCGAAACATTAATTAATGGTTTTAAAAATAGTGTTCGTGATCATAAATTGAAGCGCAAAAACAATTCCTGCAAGCAATGCGAAAGGAAAAAACTCTTCTTTCTTCTTACGGTATTCCGTCACTTCAATTTTTGACTTTTCCAATTGGTCAATCTCTTCATAAATAGCTGCAAGGCTTCTCGTATTTGTTGCTCTAAAATATTTACCTCCTGTCATTTGAGAAATTTCTTTCATGGTCTTTTCGTCAATTCGGACTTCTACATTTTGATAACTCGTTCCTCCAAATCCATTCTGATAGGGCATAGGAGCCATTCCATTAGTTCCCAATCCAATGGTATAGGTTCTTACCCCAAATTCTCTTGCAATTTCAGCTGCCGTTAACGGCGGAATGGTTCCCGTTGTGTTAAAACCATCGGTTAGTAAAATGACTACTTTACTTTTTGCATCGCTATCTTTAATTCGGTTTACAGCGGTTGCCAATCCCAATCCGATGGCTGTTCCATCTTCAATCATCCCATTTTGAACGTCTTTGAACAAGTTTTTGAGCACAGAATGGTCTGTCGTTAAGGGAGATTGGGTAAAACTCTCCCCACTAAAGGTAACCAAGCCAATCCTGTCGTTTGGTCGGTTAGAAATGAAATCCATTGCCACATTTTTAGAGGCTTCCAATCGGTTGGGTTTTAAATCCTCTGCCAACATAGAGCTCGAAATGTCCATGGTAATAATGATGTCAATTCCTTCTGTGGTCACATCTTGCCAACTTAAAGAAGATTGTGGTCGAGCCAAGCAAATAATTAATAAACTAAGTCCAATTAAGCTAAATACAAATGGAATATGTCTAGCATAAACCTGCAGTTTGTTCGCTTCAGCAGGTAAAAACTGAAGTCCAGATAAGGTAATTCGTGCTTTTTGCTTTTTCAAGCGAAATAGGTATGCCAACGCCAACAAAGGTATCAGAGCAAACAGAACAAAGAGTTCTGGATTTGAAAACTGTATGTCATTCCACCACTTAAGCATCTTTCTCAGAAGAGTTTACTGTTTCACTTTCCTTATTCTCCACAATTTTGGTGTTCTGGATAAATGAATAACTTGTTTTTATAGCTTGCTCATTTTCAACACTAACAGGTTTTTGCTTTGCAAATTTTGCCATGTCCGCAAGTTGCAACATTTGAATCAATTGTTGAAGGTCCGATTTTTGAATATCAGGATGTGCTACCAAAAGCATGGATATTTCATCGGTGGTTTGTTCCAAAGCATTTATTTGAAATCTATTTTCAATATACTCTCGAGTAATGAAGGAAAGCTGAGAGTGAAACTCTTTTACGTCTCCAGATTGCCAAACTTTCTTACTCTCTAACTCTTTTAATTTTCGGTTGGCGATAATATCCGCTTCTTCTTTTGGAACGAAAGGTGCCTCTTCCTCCACTTCAGCCTTATTCGCATATTTACGATAGACAAAATACCCAACCAAGCCTAGTAACAATAAACCAAGTAAAAGGCCAATCTCAAACTTTCGAGCTAAGATCCAATCCCACAAGGAGAAGGGGACTTCAATGATTCCTTTAATGTCCTTTATATCCTGTTCTTCTGTCAGTTCAACGGTAGTGACCGAAAGTAAGATGGGTTCAGAATACAAGGTATCGTTTCCAATAACGGCCATAAATGGAGGAATGACGTGTAATCCGCTATCCCAAGATGTGATGGTGATTTTTTGGGTAAAAAATTTGCTGGTGATGTCGTCTTCGTCAAACGTAGTATCTACTTTGGAAATTTCCACTACTTCAATAAACTTTGTAATGGTATCCTTTAATGCCGGTAACATTATTTGCTTTTCCGCAGCAGAAAAACGACACTCGAATTCCAAGGTTGCTTGCTCGCCAATTCGGATTTCAGGAGAACTTAACTTTGCCGTAAATTTTTGCGCCTGAGAATAGCTTAAAAAGCTCAATAAAAATATAATAAAAGCACCTATTCGTTTCATCATCTAGATCCTCTTCGTTTAAATAGTGTCATTAAAGGTTGAATGTATGATTCATGTGTTCCTAACCTAGTATGGTCTACGCCGCTTCTTTTTAAGGCATCTTTGATGGCGCCGTGTTTTCGCAATCCATTTGCTTTATAGTCGGTACGGTTTTTCTCAATAGAAGTATCGAACCAGCGCACCTGGCCAGTTTCAGCATCTTCAAACTGCACCAACCCTACATTAGGCATCTCAATTTCTCGCTGATCGTAAATTTGCAACGCAACTAAATCATGCTTTCTATTTGCAATCTTAAGTTCATCGTCAAAGCCTTCACTTAAAAAGTCAGAGATTAAAAAGGCGGTACACCTGCGCTTAATGGCTAAAGTAAAGTATCGAAGTGCTTCTTTTATGTCGGTTCCTTTATGTTCCGGAGTGAAGTTGATTAATTCTCGAATAATCATTAAAATGTGACTCTTTCCCTTCTTCGGAGGTATAAACTTCTCGACTTGATCGCTGAAGAAAATAACGCCTACTTTATCGTTGTTTTGTATGGCAGAAAAAGCTAGAACGGCGCACAACTCCGTTACAAGGTCTTGCTTTAGTTGCTTTTTTGAACCAAAGCCTTTGGAAGCACTCATGTCCACCAAAAGCATCACGGTCATTTCTCGTTCCTCTTCAAAAACTTTTACAAAAGGTTGGTTAAATCGGGCGGTAACGTTCCAATCAATACTCCGGATTTCATCGCCCATTTGATACTCGCGCACTTCCGAGAATGCCATACCTCGTCCCTTAAAAGCAGAATGATATTCACCAGAGAAGATTTGGTTAGATAACCCTTTCGACTTGATTTCTATCTTTCTAACTTTTTTGAGTAGCTCTTGTGTATTTTTTGTCGAATTACTCAAAGTCTTTCAATTTATGGAACTTCAACAGCGTTTAAAATCTCATTGATGATGTCTTCGGTAGTCACACTTTCAGCCTCGGCTTCGTAACTTAATCCAATTCTATGTCGAAGTACATCTTTTGCAATGGCTCGAACATCTTCAGGAATAACGTAACCTCGTCGCTTAATGAAAGCATATGCTTTGGAAGCTAGGGCCAAACTTATGCTCGCTCTTGGTGAACCTCCGAAGGTGATTAAATCTTTCAAGTGCGCCAATCCGTATTCTTCCGGAGTTCTTGTTGCGAAAACAATATCAATAATGTATTGCTCAATTTTTTCGTCCATGTAAACTTCCCGAACAGTTGCTCTCGCTTTTACAATGTCTTCGGGGGTTAGTATGGCACTTGCTTTTGGCATTCCTGCTTTCGCAATGTTGCTTCGTATAATTAGTTTCTCTTCTTCTTTTTTAGGATAGTCCAATACTACTTTCAACATGAAACGGTCTACTTGTGCTTCCGGAAGTGGATAGGTTCCTTCTTGTTCTACCGGGTTTTGAGTTGCTAAAACTAAAAATGGCTTTGGAAGTGGAAAGGTAGTATCACCAATGGTAACCTGCTTTTCCTGCATGGCTTCCAATAGTGCCGATTGCACTTTCGCTGGTGCACGGTTGATTTCATCTGCCAAAATAAAATTGGCGAAAATGGGACCTTTCTTGATTGAAAATTCTTCTTTTTTCTGAGAATAGATCATGGTACCGATTAAATCTGCCGGCAACAAATCTGGTGTAAATTGAATTCTACTGAAGTCTGCCTTTACTGTTGTTGCTAACGTGTTAATGGCTAGCGTTTTTGCCAAACCAGGAACACCCTCTAACAAAATGTGTCCATCTGAAAGGAGTCCTACTAACAACCTTTCTACCATGTACTTCTGACCAACAATTACCTTGTTCATTTCCATGGTTAACAAATCCACGAAGGAACTCTCTTTCTGAATTTTTTCGTTTAATGCTTTTATATCCATTGAACTACCATCTGTAACGGCGTTCGTTTCTACGCTTTCATTCATCGAATTATTTTCTTCCATTCTTTGTTAAATTTGGCTTGCTAAAGTATTCAGAAGCATTGCGGCTGTATTGTTTCCGCTGTTAATTTATGTTAAGCATTTTAGCTAAAAAATCTTAAAAATATGTCCCTTCAAATTATACCATTTAGAAGCTCTAACGATTCACTTTTTCAAAAAGCACGAGAAATTAGAAATGTAGTTTTTATACAAGAACAGCAAGTAGAAGAACAAGATGAATTCGATGAATTTGAAAACGAATGCCAACATTTTTTAATGACGCTAAATGAGAAGGCCATTGGAACTGCTCGCTGGAGAAGGGTAGGAGATAAGGTGAAACTGGAGCGATTTGCTGTTTTGAAAGAATTCCGTGGTAAAAGATACGGTGATCAATTGTTAAAAGCAGTAATTGACTCTGCACGTGTTGAAAATACAGCCATGTATTTACACGCTCAGCTAAAAGCCATTCCTTTTTACGAGCGCCAAGGGTTCAAAAAAGTTGGTGATTTATTTGTGGAATGTGAAATTGAGCACTACAAAATGATTCTTGAAATATAATTATTTGATGGCGTTGTAAATTGCTGCTGCAATTTCCCATTGACCTTCTTCACTAGTTAAGTAATTTCTATCACCTTCATTACTCATAAAACCTAACTCAAGTAAGGCAGAAGGGCATTTACTGTTTTTTAGTACAGTAAAATTAGCTACAGTAACTTTCCTTTTTTTAATTTGTTTTGGATAAGTGTTTTCAATCGCATTTGCAAGTCCCAAGGACTCTTCCGTTAGAGCGTTCTCTTTGACATAGATTTCAAATCCATTAACATCCGTTTTTCCAATATAATTTGCATGCAGCGACAATAAAAAATCAGGAGTATTGTCATTTGCAAGATTTACTCGATCATCTAAAGATACAAAATGATCTACATCACGAGAGAGAATTAAGTTGAGCTTCTTGTTACTGTTCAAATCTTGCACTTTTTTTGCGATGCTAAGTACAATGTCCTTTTCAGATAAATCATTATGAATACATCCTCGATCTATTCCTCCGTGCCCAACATCTAGAATAACTGTTTTCTTATTTTTAGGAGCGAATGAAACTAAGATTAGTAATGCGGCAACTGCTGTAATTTGAAGGATATTTTTCATGAGTTCACTATTAAAGTTCTTATTATAAAGAACGTCCTTTGAACCTCTATTCTTTGTAACAAGAAATTTACATTTCAACAAAATGTTGTTTGTAAATCTAATTTATAGAACTTTCCTCGGGGAATCTAAATTTAGTTCTTCAAGAACTTTGAATTATGGCGTTGACCATCTAACTCTAAAGAAACAAAATATAAGCCCTTAGGCAAATTGTCCAGCTGTTTGATTCTGATTTGATTATTCATTACCATTTCATTTGATGAACGAACCAATTTTCCTGCAATAGAATAAATATCGACCAATGCATTTTTGGAGTAATTCGAATTGAATTGAATTGTAAATGCGTCGTTGACTGGATTTGGAAATAGGCGTACTTTTTCAATTGACTTGCTTTCTATTATACCGACAGAACTTTGCTGATAAATTCGGATATAATCAATGTCCATAGAACTTTGGGTAAAGCTGGAAGCAATGCTTGGCTGAATCGCAGTATTGAGAAGAATGTACTGATCAGAATCAAAAGGCCAAGTGCTATTATTTCTAACGGTAGGTTGATAGGTGAAATGTACAACGCTATCCACACTAAAAATCAATCGATCAGGCCTCCATTCTAGGGTATAAATGTGAAAAGCACTAGATACAGTAGAGATAGTTTGACCTCCAACATTTACAGTATTCCCCGAACTTGAGGTAGTGTGCGTGGCGCTTGAAACATAATTCTGATTGTTTCCCCAGTGCTCCATGATGTCAATTTCGCCGCAAGCAGGCCACGGAGTAGTCCCAAAGTTTTGGGTATACCAATAAGCTCCCGGCTCTGTGATGTTTTTGCTTAGCATCCAAATTGCTGGCCACGTTCCAACACCAGTAGGCAATTTTGCCCTAACCTCTACCTTCCCATAAGTAAAAGCAAATTTAGAATTTAGTCGTGCGGAAGTGAATTGTTTTGTGCGGCCTTGATCGGTAAATGTTTCTCTTCTGGCAATTAAATTTAAAGCTCCATTACTTACCACCGAGTTTGCTGTTCGGTTAGTGTAATGTTGAATTTCTCCATTAAACCAACTTCCACCTTGAGGGAGTTGGGTTTGGTGAAACCATTTCGTTGAATCTAAAGAACCATTAGTATTAAATTCATCTGACCAAACTAAATTATTATACACAGGTGGCGGAATAATGCTATCGAAATAATAAAAATCATCAATGTAAGCTAGAATTTGGTCGCTGTTGTTTTCACCATTTAATTGGATAAGAACTCTATTGAAATCATTTCGTTGGCTAGGAGGTAAAGATGTCGCATTAAAGTTTACGTAAGGATCATTTGCAAAATCGAACGAAACGGTTTGCCACGTATTTAATTGAAGCGGTTTGATGATTTCCGATTGGGTAGTCCAAGGTGCTGTTAGGTTTCCATCTTGTAACTTCAGTGAAATCTGGTTGTTTTGGGTTCCTGTTAATCCGGACAATGGAACGTAAATCTTCAATGTAAATGTGTTATGGTTGGATACGTTTAAATTTCGTCCTGCATCAAACCGAATGTTTGCATATTGGCCTCCTATGTCTTCATACCTTAAAACTTTGCTAGAAGAATTACTAGTAGTTGTGTGTGGGTTGTTGAAGTTAGTATTGAGTGAGCAATCATCCCCAAACCAGCTTGTAATGTTCCCATTCCCTTCGAAGCCATCTTGAATAATTTGAGCTGAAGAAAGGAAAGCCGATCCGAAAAATAAAATTAGAATAGAAAATGTAGTTTTTGCCATGTTGTATTTTCTTATAGTTTACTTTACTATAAGTAAAAGTACAAAAAGAAATTTAGTCTTTTATTGCACCAATCAACAGCGTAAAATAGTTAGTTATTGAAATCTTTAACTCGAAAGCAAATTATTTCGCTTTCTTCACCATTGCCTCCAACTCAAACATTTCATCACGCAACTTCGCAGCCATAATAAAGTCCATTTCTTTTGCTGCTTTTTCCATTTCTTTTCTGGTTCGCTTCAGCGATTTTTCTAAATCTGATTTGCCCAAGTATTTTGTTTCAGGGTCGGCAGCTAGTGGAATACTTTCATCCATCTTGTATTCTCTTGGAGCCTTACTACCATCTGCCACCTCCGTTTGTCGCAATACATTTTCCTTACTCTTGTTTAATGCTTGCGGAACAATGCCGTGTTTGGTATTATACGCAATCTGCTTTTCCCTTCGTCGGTCCGTTTCGTCCATCGTGCGTTGCATGGAACCCGTAATGTTATCGGCATAAAATATAGCTATCCCATTTACATTTCTAGCCGCCCTTCCTACAGTTTGTGTTAGGGAACGTCCTGAGCGCAGAAAACCTTCTTTATCGGCATCCATAATGGCTACCAAAGAAACTTCGGGTAAATCCAATCCTTCTCTTAATAAGTTAACACCCACCAACACATCGAACACTCCAAAACGTAAATCACGCAAAATTTCAACTCGTTCTAGTGTATCCACATCAGAGTGAATGTAACGGGTTTTAATGCCATTTTTAATGAAATACTTGGTCAACTCTTCGGCCATTCTTTTGGTTAACGTGGTCACAAGAGTTCTTTCGTCTTTCTCTACTCGAATGGCAACTTCTTCCATTAAATCATCTACTTGATTTTGCGTTGGACGAACCTCAATAATTGGGTCTAATAAACCGGTAGGTCGAATGACTTGCTCCACAATTACACCTTCAGATTCCCTGATCTCATAATCCGCAGGTGTTGCACTCACATAAATCGCTTGGTTGCGAAGTGCTTCCCATTCTTCAAATTTTAACGGTCGATTATCCATAGCAGCCGGCAATCGAAAACCATATTCTACCAAGTTAATTTTTCTAGATCGATCTCCGCCATACATGGCATTTACTTGAGAAACAGTAACGTGGCTCTCATCTACCACCAATAAATAGTCATCTGGGAAATAATCTATGAGGCAAAAAGGGCGAGTTCCAGGTTCTCGAGCGTCAAAATACCTAGAGTAGTTCTCAATACCAGAGCAATACCCCAACTCTTTCATCATTTCTAAATCATAGAGCGTTCGATCTTCCAATCTTTTCGCTTCTAATGGTTTGCCAATTTCTTTAAAGTATTCCACCTGCTTCACCATGTCTTGCTGAATCTGCCAAATGGAGTCATTCATACGGTCTTTGGTCGTTACAAAAATATTAGCAGGATAGATGTTTAAGTTTTGAAATTTCTCAATGGTGTTGCCATTGTTCGGGTCAAACGATCGAATGTCTTCAATTTCATCGCCAAAGAAGCTAATTCGGTAGGCAATGTCTGCGTAAGCTGGGAATAAATCCACCGTGTCGCCTTTCACTCGAAATTTTCCACGGGTAAAGTCTCCGGAACTTCGCGAATACAATGCACTCACAAATTGATGTAACAGCTTATTTCGACTAATGAGTTGACCAACCTTAATGTGCGTAACGTTCTGTTTAAAATCTGACGGATTGGAAATACCATAAATACAAGAAACCGAAGAGACAACAATCACATCTCTCCGTCCCGAAAGTAGGGAAGAGGTGGCGCTTAATCGTAGCTTCTCAATCTCGTCGTTAATGGAAAGATCTTTCTCTATGTAAGTATCTGAACCGGGAATGTAGGCTTCAGGCTGGTAATAATCGTAGTAGGAAACAAAATACTCGACCGCATTGTCGGGAAAGAACTGTTTAAATTCTCCGTACAATTGAGCTGCCAATGTTTTGTTGTGACTTAAAACTAAGGTTGGTCTTCCTGTTTCTTGAATTACGTTGGCAATGGTAAATGTTTTTCCTGAACCGGTTACTCCCAAAAGAGTTTGGGCATTTACTCCATCGTTCACGCCTTCAACTAATTGTTTGATGGCTTGAGGTTGATCTCCCGTTGGTTTGTAATCAGAAACAAGTTTGAATTCCATGGCTTAAAATTACCCATAGAGAATGGAATCTTTTCTAGCTTGAATTAGTTCTTAATTACCTTTTTAATAATTCTTTTATTGTTTTCAGAAATGAATTCTAGAAAGTAAATTCCTTTTGGTCCACCTATTTCAACCATTTGATTGGCAGAATTTATAATACTTTGAGAAATAATTTGCCCAAGCATATTTCTGACTATAAAGTTTGAATTATATAAAGATTGATCTGTTGTGATTGTCATTTGCTCACTTGTAGGATTTGGATAAACACTAAGTTTAAATTCTTTGGATTGTACTTCAGATACTGCGGTTGCGGTTGGAAACGTGGCTAGAGCCGTAATTTCTGCTTGAGATAAAACTCGGTCGTAGATGCGCAAATCATTGACACCTCCTCTGTAGTAATTGAGATTTAGGTTAGATGCTCCCAAAAACACATATTTTTGAGAAGTTGACCCATAAGAAGTAACCAATGCTTGAGGTCTAGTTGCATTTAATATTCCATCTATGTAGATGCGCGTTTCAGTACCGGTATTTAATGCGACAATGTGATGCCAGTTGGAATCCAAAACATTAACATTGGAAACTAATGTTGTTCCGAAATTAGAGGAAAAGAAAGCTCCTACATGACCTGTTGCATT
>Ga0307983_1000666_pt1 | contig 16940 bp, 23 predicted proteins | sample OrgLakmetagen991_FD_201845 | JGI IMG/M metagenome (GOLD analysis project Ga0307983, IMG submission 201845) | Saline water microbial communities from Organic Lake, Antarctica - #991 | ecosystem: Environmental > Aquatic > Non-marine Saline and Alkaline > Saline | place: Antarctica: Organic Lake...
AACATAGGCTCTTTTCTCCTGATAAAATTTGTTGTAGCAAATTTATTTTATCAGAAAATGAGTCTATGTTTACTTAACTAATTTGGTCGGAGCGCACTGCTTCCCACTCTGGAACGAGAAGAGCCCATCATATTAGACAAGAATACTGATAGAATGTTTTAATGAAATACACAAATATAGAAATTGATCATATTTTCACGATAGTTTCTTCAAATTTCACAGAGAAAAGTCTCATCAAAAATAATGAACTGATTGGTAATCTTACAAATCACACAGGTCAAGGAACATCTGCAGAGTTCATGCCTTTCGAACAGAATTACTTAGAGTTCATTTGGTTATCTAATGAAGAGGAAGCTAGAAATAATGATCTTCATCTACAACAGAGATTTACCTCTAATCAATGTCCGTTTGGTTTTGGATTTAGAGGTAAAATTGATGAGGATCACTTAGGAGATTTTAATATATACAAGCCTAGTTATTTATCTCAAGGAAGAATATTAGATCACAAGTCTCAAATATCAAATTTCAATATCCCTATGTACTTCGTCATGGATTTAGATAAAGACAATGAATCCTTTTATCCTATAAATATGAAGAGTTTTTCTAAAGATAGGATTCAGCCTGGAGGAATAAAAAAAGTTATATTTCACACTCCTCATCCAAATCCGATTAATAGTTTATTTCCTCAAATTGAACAAGTTAAAAGTGACTCCTGGGGTCTTGAGATCATCGGCTTGGAGGACAATGACTTTGCACCTCTTCCGATAAAAACTATTCTTAAGATATAACCTCTTTGTTAAGAAGCTTGCATAAGCTCAACAGGATCAGATTTTTTAAGATCTTCAATATCTATATTGTAAGCATTATTACTTACCATTTAAACGCTCGCCTATAAGATTAAACTCTTCGGCTGAGGAGGTAAAAGCTCTAATCGCTTCTACAGTAGACTTGTCCTCGAATAATTGATTAAGTTTAGACTTCAAACTGACCATAGTTTCTAAGTCATCAATCTCTTTTCCGTCTTTTAAGATTGCGACAATATCCTCAAGGTCTTTGCTAAGTCTAGGATCTTCTAGACCTCTGTTTTTAAAAGCTTCGATTTTAATTAATAAGAAATGTTCAATTGGTAAGATTCTTATTTCTTCTCCATTAGGTAATAGTACTTTATTTTGTATTTTAAATGCTTCTTTATAGTACGTATTTGAAAAACCTAAAACTTTCTCATCCATTGGCATTATATCGACGCTAACTCCCAGATACTTCCACCTACATAAGGGTGCTCCTTTTGTAGTATCTGGCATGAACCTTAATTTGAGTAATTTTTCACTAAGCTTTGAATATTCTAGTGAAGATAATATTTCTATAATAACATCTACGTCTTCGGTTGGTCTTACTTCTTCAGCTGTATCTAAATTGAGGTATAGCGATACAGTTGCACCACCAATGAAAATGACTGGTACATCAAGATTATTTAGAGCGGTAGACACTACTTGAATCATTTCTATATTTTTATTGCTCATCTATTATTCTCTTTTTAAGTTCTTTTTTTGCAATTTCAACTTCTCTAACCTTTCCTACTCTCAGCACGTCTATTAAGGCCATAAATTCATGAAATTGTTTATCTTCACCTACAGACTTTGATAAATTTGGATAGAGAGGTTCAATTCCCTCTCCTCGCATCGTGCCTTTAGCAGATGGCCAAACATAATTGAGGTCAGAAATAATCTTGTCTTTTAAAGGCTCAGCACTGTGAGCAGTTGGAATTCCTTTAACAACTCTTCCTGGCTTAACTGGTATTATAAATTTAATACTATTAACAAGTAGATCGTAAATTGATAGTCTTGCTGGATGCCTCTTAGATTCATCTAATAAACCTGAAAACTCTAGACGAGTTAACGCCTTAGAGACTTCAGACTGACTAATGTTGAGCTCGGTTGCAAGCTGTGTAGTTGTCCAAGACTTATTCTCCAAGATAATTGTTTTAACTAAAATGGCTATATCCTGTCCTTTCATAGTAACATTATAGCACACTATTCCATATCGGAATATAGAATAATGAGTCTATATTATACCCAAAAAGATATAATGAGATAGAAAAGGAAATATGGCAGAGTCGAGTAATTCCCGCCAATTTTCATTAACTTGTTCCGTTTCTGTTCCTGTAACGTCCATAAACTCATCCAAAACATTAATTAACAACTTCATAATCTTTAATTAAAACAATCTAGTCATTTTAGGTTAACAATCGATTACTCTAGGATAAAATAGATTTTCGGATCTTTAATTTTTATTCACCATATCTCTTTTTAAGAATTAGTTTTATCCCTGCTTTAAGATCCGACATCTCATCTTCAAGCATCTCCCAAACTCTCTCAGACTCTAGCCAAGTATAATCGTGATCTATTCTATTTCGTAGACCCTTTAAGGCTTTCCACTTTATAGCTGCTGGAAAAGTTTCTAGTATTCTATCTGGTGAACTCTCAACCTTGGCCACATTTTCACCAAGCTGAGACAGCTGCATACAAATCGCATCATAGTCTTGCTCTTGTTTGCTAAATACTTCAAAAGTTAGGCCTTCTTTATATTTTTCAACCTTATCTACATGATCAAGCATTCTTTCAAGATAGATCTTTGCTGACTTATATTCTTTCTTTGATTTCAATTCTGTTCTCCATTATCTCATCTCTAAACTCAGAGATTAAATTCTTCTCCATTGTTAAATCAACGTCTACGCCTTTTAATAAGCTTTCAAGTATCAATTTAATTTCTTCCTCTTCTTCAAATTTTAAAGTCCTTCCAGTGTTAATTAATACATCTACATCAGAGCTTTTAGTGGCCTTACCTCTTGCATAACTTCCAAAGAGGTACATATTATTTACTTCAAACTTTCTTTTAAGAACTGGAAGTGCTTTTTCTAAAGTCTCAATAACGTCTTTTTTTAATAATCTAGTCTCTTCCCTTCTTACGGGGCTAGCAACGATTTCAGTTGGAGACAGCTCTAGACCAACACAGTTAAGGACGTAGTTTAATTTTTGGAACGAGATATTTAAATCTCCTTGTTCGATCTTTCTTAATGTCTTTAAACCAATTCCAATCTTTCGAGCAAAGTCTACCTGACTTAGCCCTAGTCTAATTCTTTCATCTCTAACTACACTCGATGTGTAAGGTAGTCGTTTTAAATTTTCGTCTATATTACCTATTATATCCATAAGGGTATAATGATAACACAACATTCATTATACCTAAAGAGATATAACGTGCTACAAAAGGAAATATGGCAGAGTCGTGTATTTCCCGCCAATTTTCAATAGCTTGTTCCGTTTTTGTTCCGGCCGAGGCTTAAAAATCAGGAAATATGATGAGAAGACATGAAGGTAAAATTGGAGTAAGTCTTTGTAATCGTTGTAAGTAGTTTAAATGAAACGGGATTTTTGGAGCATAGTTATACCCCTTCGCTCCCGCCATTTTCGTAAAAATTTAAAAATGCAACTTAACAAGCCTTTGAGCTTGTTTTTTTGTTTCTGGGGTTTAGAAAGGTTCAAAAGTTCGTGTGACAATTCTGAAAGACAAATTCAAATATATTTTAAAAAATTATTCGGCTCGAGATTGAGTTAGCTAGTCCTAGAGAATGGGCAGTTGCAACTTTTATTGGGTGCTTATTACTTTTCATCTGGAAAAATATTTTTCCAATAGTATGGATGAGCATCAGATAACTTTTTAGTTTCCCATTCTGTAGGTTGACTTAAGTTCGGTACTCCAACTTCAACATTGGGTCCATATAAAAATAGTCTTTCCATGCAAACACCACAAGGACTTAGAACTAAATATTTTCCCTTTGCTCGACTTAAGCATATAGAGGCTGTTATATCTTCATCAATTTTAAATGCTTCACAGATCATACCAGTTTCGTGGCATACATCTACACAAGCGTTAGGCATTAATGGAGAACTGCTAATAAGAATTTTGCCAGACTTTGTGTAAGCTCCAGCAGCTCCTTTGAAGTCTTCACCATCTGGAAACCTTTCTTCAATAAAGCCCTTAACAGCATCTACTAACTTTTGGTCTAGTTTCACTATTTAATCTCCTGCTAAGAAGCCAATTTCTGTCTAGCTTCCCATAGATCATACTCTGCTTGCATTCTTACCCACATCTCTGCACTTGTACCAAGGACAGTCTCTAGTGTTATTGCAAAAGCTGCTGTGATACCACGTTTTTTATTAACAATCTCGTTTACTTTTGCACTCGTACATTTACAGAGCTTAGCAAGTCCAACTTGAGTTAAATTCATCTCGCTCATATAAATAGAAGATAAAACTTCACCTGGGTGCATTGGCATAGGGTTTGTAATCATAATCGACCTCACTTTTTTAATGATAGTTCTCTATCTTAACATCAGTAAATTCACCATTTTTAAACATGAACGTAATACACCAAGGTAGTTTTATAGTTACGCTCCAATATTCTTTCCGGTCACCTTTCAGTTTATGAAGACGAATTTTAGGCGGTTGTCCTTTAATCTTTAAATCATCCAAGTCTCTTGTTGCGTGCATTATTGTCAGTAAAGCTTTAGCACGGATCCATAACTCTCTAGGCAAAGACTTAGAAGTATTTGTGTCCCATATGTCTTTAGCAATCTTTCCTTGAAAATTTATAATCACAATAACTCCATCTGCACACCACTATATCACTATTCGATATAGCAGTAAATACATTTGTAAAAATTAATACTAAGGACTTGATCAGTCTTGTAGGATGATGTGCAGCTAATGGCCATACTTATAAAATATAAGTTACCAGAAATAGGTTCAAGTGGAGCCGCTCCCGCCATTTTTGACCCTTTTTTGGCATTTAGATTACCGAAAATTACAAGCCTTTGAGCTTGTTTTTTTTGTTTCTAGGCCTTTAAAAAGGTTCAAGAGTTCTTGTGATAAAGTACATTCTCAATAGCCATCTATAGCTTTCCGTCAATTGCATCCTGAAGTAATTTATTCAGCCTCAATAATTGCTTAAAGTGATTAGCCACATTTATTGCCAAACCAGGAGATGTAAATTCTTTAAGTGTGAGCGACTTACTTACAAAAAATGTTTTTAGCTTTATCCAATTTATGTCTGGATGATCCTCACTAAAACCACGTGGGCACCTTTTGGCCGTCTCCATTGGATTAAAAGAATTTTTAAAATATTTCTTAAACTCTTTATCTGCAAATAGATCTTTGAACGGTTTGGAGTTTTTGGCTATTGCCTCTCGAACTCTTTTTGTTTGTTTTGATGAAGCCATATAAAGACCTCCAGCGATTACAACTCCATTCCAATAAGGATCATTTGGTAAAAGACCAAAGAAAAGAAGTGGATTTTTTTCAAACCTAGACTCTGAGGGAGGAGTAACTATATATGAGACCCAGTCTTTACATACAGCTTCACCAGGAACGACTCAATTTGAGGGGCGCTGAATTCGTCCAATAGATCTTTGAGGAAAGTGGTAACCATCAGCAAGATCAAATAAATAAAACTTAACCTCATTGGCTAAATCATTCATTGGAAGCTTAATAAGATTGTCGTACTTATCTCCGTTCTTAATAATCCAGTTTACATTTTTTTGTTTTCCCGCTAATTTGAGAAAGTCCAATGATTCTTTTGAAAAAGATTTTTTCATAATAAAGTATTCCTATCTATATTCAGCAATTTTTATTTTTGAACTTTACTACAAAGTAAATACTGTGCCAATAGGATCTACAATGTCTCAGGACACCATTTTATTGGGCATTCAGATTGATCAAAACTCTTTTTAATTAATCCACATACTTAAATTCACTCAATTTATTAAAGAACAAATCAATTGTTAGTCTGTCTCCAGAAAAAAGATTAGGTGGTACAGGCGAGTGAAAAAAGTTTGCTGGAAAGAAGATCGCTCTATTGTTAACAAACTCAACTTTTTTCCAACACTCCCATCTAGAGATATCTTTTGAATCAGATTCGACAATAGCATTGTCTACAAATTGATTTTTCAAATGATCCAACCTTGTCATTTTTCTTCCGGTAACTTTATGTTGCCAAAAATACGTTCCAGTAGGAATATTGTCTTCACTAGTGGAGTCGAGATAAATAATTCCTGAAAACTCACAAAAGGTATCAATATGAACAAAGCTTTTGTAGTCATGACTATTTTCTGGTGATGTTCTCCGAAGTCTAATATTAAAACCATTATAGGAAAATAAATTTTTATCTATTAAAACTTTATTTAACTCTGCAACCTCTTCTGGCGTTGGAAAATGAGTCTCACCAGCATAATAAACTCTATCAATAACTTCGAATTTTCTTTTATTATCCATAAAAGAGTCAAGGAGTTCTGGTGGGAGGAAATCATCGATGATAATAATATCCTTAATCATAAAGCTCCCAGTCTCCATACCACCTTTTGATAATCTCTCTAGGTTTTTGATTATCTTTAAGATCGATATCAGTAACTTTACCACCAAGGTGAATTCCATGTAAGACGAAAGGCGAAAAATCTATTTGCTCCTGAGAGAATGTAATCAAGTCAGGACACCATGATGATTGAAAACAAAATAAATATGGATCTAGTAAGGAAATATTGAGATTCGGATATAGGTGTTTAAAGCCAATAAATAATACCTCTGACTTTGCCCATCTTTTTTTTGACTCATCGATAAGTTTAAGGAGTTGAGAATGAGTGGCCTTTGAATCGAGAACAACTAATACTCTCTCAACCTCATTGCATGGTTTTTGTCTTAGTTGGTATTTTTTCTTATTATTTGAGAACATTGGATGATAAATCCAATCCTTATCAATATCAGCAATACTATCTCTGAGCAAGATTTTGAAACCAGGATCTCTGTTTAACCAGGCGAGTGGTAATTTATCTGATTGAATAATAACAGGAAGACTCGCACTCAAGAAGATGGCTTCTTCTTTTGTTGAAAAAGCTAGATCTAATCTTTTCTTGTGAGTGACGATCCAATCTTCATCGTCTTTAATCCCAGTAAGGGGATACATATCGCTCATAGGCATTATGAAAGTCTCCAAATTTAATTTTAAAATCATTATCTTTTAAAAGCTTACCATCAGTTGGTTCAAGACTAGTCGACCGTAGAATATGATCTCTTTTATCTTGCCACTCTGTAAGTTTCTCTTTATTAGATGTGCATCCTTTTTTAATAAGATCAAAGAGTTTTCTTTTATTGATTAAAAGTTCGTTATCAATTTTTTCGACGGGGACGAAACTCACTCCTTCAATTCCTTCAAATTCTCTATAGCCTCCCCATCGAGTAAGGATGCAAGGCTTATCAAAACCCAGAGCTTCTAGAATGCTAAGTCCGAAATCCTCTTCTGGCGCAGTTGATAAACTAACGACTACATCTGCCCTTGCCACCTGGTGCCTTAGCGAACTCTCATCTAAATGCCCAAGATAATTTACTGTGAGGTTTGAGTTTTTTACTTCTTCAAGTAATAGATAAAACTTTTCTGCTGGGTATCCTATATAGTGGCCTATGGGTTCTGCTGGAAGATTTGCATTACTGAGAGCCCCGGCAATTGTTAGTTCAATTTGTTCAAAGTTCAATTCACAATATTCTTGAAAAAGTTTTATTAAATGATGAACATTCTTAAAATAAGCAATACGACCCATGTAGAGAAATTTATTTCTTTTTATTGATAAATTATTTTGAGTTTCAACAATAGGGTTAAAAGGAAGGTATTTAATTATATTTTGAGAAACTATGTTTGATAATATTCTGTAATTAGAGAGGCTTCCAACAATCAGGTTTGTTTTATCTTTAAAAAGTCCTTGTTGGTATATATCAATGATTTTTTTTACCGGATCTCCAAGAATATGGAGAAAAAAGAATTGGGTTTTAAAGATTGATTTAAGCAGCACAATATTGACTCTGGGATCAGCAACTATAATAACATCTGGATTAAAGTCTATTTCATCAGTCCAGGCTAGGATTTCATCTTTATTATTAATTGTAGAGATATCACGAAAGTCGATATCGGCTCTACATTGGTAAGCACTCTTCCATGAATCAACAAGGCGTCTAGAACTTTTCCAATGGTCCTCTCCCTCGATTTGAATCCACAAATACTTTATCATTTTCATTTCCTAGATCTATCTGTAAGCTTTTAAAATGAAAGACTTAGATCTTAGAAAGTATACATCTGTTTATTTGAAAGAAAAAGAAGTTACGCCTTGGGTTATTAACCCTGATTGCTTAGAGAGACTAGAAATAAATGCTGAGTATATTAAGCAGTTAAAAGCTAACTATTCTCATGAATTAATATCATGGCATGTTAAAGATGTTCAAGAAGCCTGTAAAAAAATGAGTTTCTCTAAAACAAAAGCAGACTTAAAACATTTTGGTCTAGCTACTAGCGTATTCAATTCAGGTGGATTTGAAAGTAAAGAGTCCTGTGACATTTTTTACAAAGAAGCCGATTTAACATTGAACACTGAAAGGTTTTTTGCTCCAGACTTTCAGTCCCTAGGTTCTTCTCGGCATGTTTTATTGTATGACACTCAATTAAAAGGCTGCGGAAAAAACTCTTTGGCCATAACTCCAGATTTCCACCACCGCTGGGGTGGTTACTTGGCCAGAGACTGCTTGAATTCTATTGTTTCTTCTATCGTTGTAAATCAAAGATCAATTCTTGGCTCATTAGAGATTTTGGGATCATTTTTATACAAAGATAAAACTTTTAATCAAATGCATAATACCCTTCAAGTAAGAGATGCTAAAACATATCGTTTAGCCCAATTACATCCATGCCTTCTTAGTGAAGAAGATAAGATAAAAGCACAAAACTTTATTAAAAATAAATTTAACTCTCCCCCATCAGAAATACTGAAAATTATATTTAATAATTATATTAATGCTTTCAAAAAAGGTATCGTACACAAGTCCATAAGCTATGATAATTTATTAATTGATGGAAGGTTTATAGATACTGAGTCCATTGACTTCACAAAAAAAGCCTGAATGTGCACCTCAATATATTAAGCTTTTTATAAAAGGAACTCCTTTAGATAATATTAGAGGACAGCTCTATAAATTAAAGGATCTACAAACAGAGAAAGATATCTATTTTTTTTCAAGTTGGGCACACGATCTGAGACTGATATGTCTCATGACTCAACATATTTATAATTCAATATGGAATGAAGATTTCAAATTCAATTCTGTAATTGAAGATATGATTAATACAATTGATGCAGAATCCTATCGGCACATATCTAATTTTGATTCATTTAAAGAAAATGAACTTCTTCCACTCAGGAAAACAATGTCTTTTATATCAAAGGATGTACGAAAAAATTACGCAAACTACTTCTTTGTTGACCGTTTTTATCTGCCGCAAATTGACGGAACAGTCTATACTTTTGCAACATCACAAGATGACATCAAGGCAAACAAAGTAGATCTTTTAAATAAATTAGAGGTCATTCTATACCCTCCTTCCAAAGGGTGTGATTTAGAAGAAGCGATCAAAAACTTTAAAACGATATCTCAGTATATGCAGAGATACCTATGACTCAAGCACTCTTTAGCTGTGTTATTAATAATGGTGGCATGAGAAGAATTGCGCAGTGGGCGTTTAGATACTCTGAGGAATTTGACGATGTTTTCTTTATTATATTTTCTTCCGATGATATTAAAACTAATAAAAATTTAATGCATGTTCAGCTGGATAAATTCAATAATATATTCACTGAAGAAATCATTGAAAAGTATCAGTCAGCGCTAAAGACACAACTGGGCAACAGGGAGTTTAGTTTCAAGATTGCAGATTACATGACCTTGGCATATATAGATTTCATCAAAATCCCCACTGTTTATGACACTCATATACTGGGGAAGCCCCTTCATGATTCAATTCTCAAGACATCAAATCTTCTAAAGTTTGATGGTGTATTCTTCAAAAAAGCCATTACCAGCATCGTGGATCTCATGAGTTTTTCCTTTCTAAGGTTTGAAAATAGTTGGATTAAGCATGCCGATGCATATATTACGAATTCAGAAATGACATCTGAACATTTAAAAAAATACTATAAAGATCAAATTGAAAATAAAAATGTATTTCATATTCCGCTTCCAGGAGCTGATAAAAAAAAGGAACTAAGCGAATACTCAAAAAGAAAATTCAAATATAATATCTATACTTTTGCTCGCGTTCATCCCCAAAAAGGATTTCATTTCATCCTCAACAATGATTGGTCGAAAGCTGGTATCACGATTCGTGGACTAGACATCAACTTGTTAACTTCTGAAGGTCAAAAAAAACTCACTCAAAAGAACATAACAAATCTAAGCTGGACCAATAGTCAAAGTCAACTTGAACTAGATATCTTATCCTCAAGGTTTATACTCTTTCCTTCAATTTATGAACCGTTTGGATTAGCGTTACAAGAAGCTTTAAGCCTTGGATCAATATGTATTTGTCATACTAATAACTCAGGTCACGAGGAGCAAATCACTCATGGTATTAATGGATTTTTGGTAGATATGGAAACTGAAGATTGGATTTCAATTTTTGACGAACTACAGAAGATGGATATTAAGAAGCTTGATGAAATTTCACGAAATGCTATTCAATCAGTAAACTTTGGGGATAAAAAACGTAATCAGATTTTTCATAAATTTATTCAGCAACAAAATTCTGATTTTTCATGTAGTTGATAAATTCTGTAACATCATTTTCTATTTGATCACTTTTCACGTCACGAAACTCTGACTTTAACATTTTAATTAGATCAGCTTCATCAAAATTATTTTTATCATTGATATAATTTATAAGTATCGATGTTACGTTTTCACATTTATAAAAATTTTCCTCTTCACTTTCTAAATCTATTAAATAGCAACTTTTGTCATTATACGTTTTTATAATAATGTTTGATTTGAGTCTCAAGAAGACTCACCACAAACAGAGATATCAAAGTATGGAGAGCCAAAGCAGCCATAAGCCGCAAATGCACTTAAAGTATTTTCTTGAGTTTCGATTGATAGCTCATCATAATTTGGCACAATTTCTTGGGCTAAGTCTTCGAAACTGATCTTTTCAGGTAAACTGAATTTATAATTCTTCATACTTAAAGCCTAACAGATAACAGTTTAATATTTAAGGGAATTCTAATCTTTTCATTAATACTGATTAAGGTATTGAAATAATTAGCCCCTAAGTAGTCGTAAATTTCGTAATTCCTTCATTTCATGCACTAACTGGCTTTAATTATTGGCGATTAAACATCTCAACCCAATTGGATGAAAATTTACTCAGATTTGATGATAGCTAATTACACATGAATTGCGGCAATATTGATCAATATTTTAAAAAGAGGTATTAACCTCTCAATCTCTTGTTAAGTGGAATAGAAATAAACCTTTCTATTAGAAATCCAACCAACCCTGAAAGGACAAAGATAGTAATCAAATAGTACAGGGCATAGATATTTTCGTATCCATTAGATCGGTAATGATCAACAACAAACACCAAAATAATCATATGAGATAGATAGACTTCGTAACAAATTTTTCCAAACCATACTATCGGATAAAGAATTATCCTAAAACCCAACTCAAGTCTAACTGAAGTAATTAAAATGATAGCCATACTAATTGAAATCAATGATTCATAGAGAAAGTATTTTCTTATGAATGATAATGAATCTGAATGCTTAAAACATAGAAGAAGTATTAACGACGATACTCCGAAAAAAACTAAACTATACAGTTTTTTCTTACCTATATTAAGACCATTCGTTAAGAATGCTGTAAGACACCCTAGTGCTATGGAGTCCATATTAGACAAGTAAGACTTCGCCTGCCAAACCGAGAAGCCATCAAGCCTATATCTTGTTATGGGGCCAAGTATAAATACTAAAATTAGAATACTAATAAAGTACTTCTTATTACGAACTTTAAGGCAAAGAAGTGGAAATAAAAGGTAGAAGACCTCTTCAACACTTAGCGACCAGAGTACACCCCACCCACCTGGTAAATACAAAGACTCCGATTCCAAGCAATTTACATGGAAGGTAAAAATAGCAAAGAGAGTTCTAAAAAAACTCAATTCGTCAGGCAGTACATGGCCTTGAATTTTGAATGAATGTAGTAAAGATAAAACGATTACGATAAATAGTAATGCCGGCGCTACTCGAGCAAAACGATATCTAAAAAACTTTCTAACATTAATTTTGTCTAGCGACTTCCATCTTTTAAGAGTCGTATAGGTAATTATAAATCCAGAAATAACGAAGAAGACTCGAAGTCCCTCATAGCCAGAACGATATAATACTTTAAGCCAATAGTTGAATCCCAATGGCTCTCTATAAAGATCAACTAACTGCATAGTGACATCAATATGTGTAAGAACAATGAGAATGATCGAAATTCCTTTTAAAAAGTCTAGAATTTCAAAACGCTTATTATTCGCTAACATAAAATCTCAACACACTGAGTATAATTAATATCTATATATTATACTAACCCTATTGTAGATTTAATAATATTAATTAGTTTAATCAGCTTAGAGCCAGTCGAATTATAGAAGTTTAGACACTCCTTAATTATTCAATAATTATTCGCCGCGAACTCTATTTCACCCCTATATTCTTAATTTTTTGTTAGATGCAAGTGCTTGTCCACTGGAATTATATCGACAATTACGCGTAAGTACTTCAATCTATGTAGGGAAACTTTTTGATACTTCTATTTCGGGACTTTCGCACTTTTTAAGGAACGATATTATAGAAAATCACAAACGTTAGACTTTGAATTTTTTGTTGCGAGGTGATTAAAGATTCGATATTACAAAATCATAACTAAGGCTAGGTAAATAATGATCAATGAAATAATAAATGAAATAAATCCCATTAACGAATCCTTAAGAAATCATTCTCTCTATGAAAAGATAAACACAAAACAAGACTTATGTTTTTTTATGGAAAGACATGTCTTTGCAGTACTAGACTTTATGAGCTTACTCAACGCTTTAAAAAGAAATCTTCTTCCCTCAGATATTCTCTGGACTCCAAGGAAAAACAATGACGTAGCAAGGTTTATTAACGAAATCACTGTTGCAGAAGAGTCTGATGAAAACATTGATGGCACTTACATAAGCCACTTTGAGCTATACCTTGAAGCGATGAAAGAAGTTGGGGCATCTACAAGTTTAATTAATGAATTTGTTCAAGAAGCTAAGGTGCGAGGAGTATCTCAAGCCTTAAAGACACTAGATGTTCCCTTGAGCTCAAGTCATTTTATCTCGAATACTTTTAATCTTATTGAAGAAAATGCCATTCATAAAATTGCAGCTAGTTTCTGCTTTGGACGAGAAAAAAGTATTCCAATTATGTTTCAATCAATACTCGATAAAATTGGCATTAAAGAAAATGATGCCCCTAAATTTCATTACTATATCAAGAGGCATATTGAGATTGATGGTGAAGAACATGGACCAATGTCTGAGAACCTATTAAGTACAATATGCAAGGATAATACAACAAGTTGGACGGAAGCTTTGGAGACAGCTATCTCAGCTCTAAAAGCGAGGGATCACTTTTGGAGTGAAATTGAATCTGAGATGAGTTGATTCATTCAAAACATTGAACTTACGAGCCTTTTGAGTTTGTTCATTGTTTTTCACAGAAAAAAAGTACTTCACGTGTTAGTACTGTATACTGCTGCCAGTTCATAATTTATTGTTCATTAATTTTTTAAAAATCTTATAATACTTTTTTAATATTTACAGATTTGTACATAAAAGACCGGAAGGAAGCGCTTTCTCAATCTTAACTTGATCATCTTTGCATTTAGGAACATAGGAATAATATAGGCTGCCACCATTAATTTTAGATAAAACTGCTTTAGCACCGCTAGTTGAAAATGCGGGACAACCATAGCTTCGTCCCATGAGATCAGAACCTGTCACTTCTTTATTGTTATACCAAGCTCCGTGCATCACTACACCATTAGCTCGTGCCTTATCATTTATACCATCACTTAAACCATCAAGCCTTAATGCATTTACTTTTTTACTCGAATTTAGATAGGGCCAACCTTTTATAACTACTCCCCCCGAATTAGTACGCTCAAGATGTGAAGAATTACTGCCTCTTGATAAGTATAGCTCAGCTGTTTTAAAGAAACCAGGTCTAGTCATATTAGTTCGGCTGCCTTTATATCTACATCGGTCTATATAGCCATCGTGATTGGGATCTCCATATTTTACGCCCCCCCTTGAACCTGAACCATGAGAGACTTTGTATTGACTTAAAGTTAAATTTTCTAAATCAAGGAGATAGAATCTTTTTTTTGATGAACTTTGTGAATAATCAGCAATTGAAATATATCTCTGATTTTTAAACAAACTTTTCTGAGCGAAATAGTAAATTAATGCCTGCTCGAGAGGTTTCTTAGGAACTCCCTTTGAAGAAAAAAACTTAAATGTCTCGCAAATCTTGTTATCTTTTTCATCAAAAGCCTGACAATTATTCGATATGTGTTCAAGGTTTTGAAATTTATTAATTTCACTAGAGACTTCATTCAATTTATCAACAACTTCAATCGATGCTAAAGCGTTTAAAATAAATATGAATTGAATTATGTAGAGCTTCACAATTAATATTTTAGCATAAAGGCATTTCCAATTTTGATATATTTCTTATGAGCAAGATTGGTTAATAATCCTAGCGGAGTAAAACAATCAGTTACCTCAATTAAAGTTATCTTGCAGCAAGCTTACTATAAAGATCTTACTAGTTTGAATTATTAAACATCAGAGTTTCGTAACATATTCGTATAAATAAGTACCGTTTCTCTTTATAAAAAAGATAGTACAAGGTTATTTAAAACTATAAGGATGAATTAGAAATTGATATCTATTTATAGAACTCTACATAGAATTCGACTTTACCAATGGGTTGAACCTTGTGAATCACTTCAGGCTCCACAACACCAAAATAATTAATATTAAGCTCTACTTCTTCACTGGGGTCTGAATCAATTGTGTATAATAAGTTTCCACTTACAATATTGATTATTCCCCAGACTCCTTTTCGGGTATTATGATTGTTTAAAAGACCATGAGGAATATCATTTTCATTAAATGTTTTAGTTTTCTTATATGCTTGTACATTCTCTGGTAGTTTATTCATTTATAAACCTTCTCGACTAAACAGATTGCAGACAATTAACTATACCTCTTCAGACTTTTTTCTAACAATGTAGTAAACAACTAGTCCGGTGATCATTCCTGGAGCAACTTCATAAATTATGCCGGATAGACCTAAGAGCTTCCAAAGAAATGCCATACCAAGTCCAGACAATACAACCGTGATAGCTACTTTCTCCGTCACTTTATGACCTAAACAATAGAGTAGAAGTAATGGTGCAAAAGCTGAAGCTAGAACACTCCATGAAAAGACAACCAGTTCAAAAACATTTGATCCGCCGTAGAGAGCAACAAGTAGTGCAAGAATTGTAACCATACCTGTTGCAATTTTTGTATACATTAGATTATTCTTTTTTCCTGGAAATATATCTCTTGTAAATGCAGCTGAACAACTTAGAACCTGAGAGTCAGCTGTGGACATAGTCGCAGAAAAGAGTCCTGCTAGAACCATACCGATTAAGAACTCTGGAAGTAGTTTTTGACTCATAAGAGGCAAGGCCAACTCAGCATCAAAACTCTCTGCTCCTGGAAGGATTACTCTTGAAATAAGCCCTACTCCGTATATCAATAAAGTAAATACAATATAAAATAAATAATAGTATCTACGTGTTTTATCCATGTTTTTTGAATCATCTAAAGACATGAAACGAATCATAATATGAGGCTGGCCAATGACTCCAAATCCTGCAAAAAACCAACCTAAGATGAAAAAGAAAATTCCAAGCCAGTTATCCATTTCAAGACCAGTTGGTAATACGTTTAAGTACCCCGGAGAGACACTATTTAGACTATCGATTAAATTTGAAACACCACCTACTTCTTGAATTCCATAATAATAGAGAAGTCCAATGGCAAAGATCATGACAAATGATTGGGCGGCATCAGTCCAAATAGAAGCTCTTATTCCACCCGAGAGACAATAAATAAAAACAATGACTGCTCCTAGGATTGCTCCCGTTGCATAGTCCCAGCCAAAAAGAACATGAAGTGCTTTTGATCCAGCCTTAAATTGAGCGGCAGCGTAAATTCCCAAAAAGACAAAGGTAACAATTCCAACTATAATTCTAAGTTTAGTATAGTTCCCTCCATTCCATCTTCCTAAAACACCACCAAAACTTAACAGCTTTTGATTTTCAGTAGTTTCTCTTAATTTTCGGTGAACAAATTTCGAAATAATATAGTCACCCATGATCCAACCCACCATGATCCAAATTGATTGTAATCCTGAAGTATAGGTAAACCCTATGAGTCCGATAAACATATATCCAGAGTTACAAGTCGCAACAGCTGAAAGTGCAGCAAGCCAAGGAGCTACACCTTGCCCAGCAAGAAGATAATCATCGTTGCTCTTTTTACTTTTCAAAACCGAAGAGACTCCAATGAGTATAAAGACAACTAGAAATCCGAGAAAACTGTAAGCAACCATACCCATGAACCATGCTCCTAAAAATAAGTTATTTGTTTATGTAAATAATAGATCACGCCTAAAGTCTTTTAGCAAATATGTACCTTTAGGCTTTACAAAATTGACAAAACTTAAAAGTCTGAAAAGCCGACATAGAAGTCTAGTTCAAGGTTTTCATAAATATTTTTTCTTTTTTTGACTAACGCTGATAGCTTTGTAAATCTAAGGTGTTGTTTAGGAATGCAAATGAAAAATATAGAAATGACTAAAGTATTAGAAGATATAATTTAAAGTGGGCCTTATCAAATACGCTTTCCAGAAGGCGATGTTTGAAAACAATACCAGGGTT
>Ga0307983_1000671_pt1 | contig 16846 bp, 13 predicted proteins | sample OrgLakmetagen991_FD_201845 | JGI IMG/M metagenome (GOLD analysis project Ga0307983, IMG submission 201845) | Saline water microbial communities from Organic Lake, Antarctica - #991 | ecosystem: Environmental > Aquatic > Non-marine Saline and Alkaline > Saline | place: Antarctica: Organic Lake...
TTGCCGCCAATTAGGTTTCTGATGGAGGTTTCATCAAAGGCTTCTGGCGCAACGCTGCGCGCTTTAGCGAAGATACTTTGGAAGTCTGTTCCGACTTTCAGTTTTTTACTCATCCATGGATGAACTCGGACGGCCGCGTTTTTCTTCCCTGAAATAAGTTAGACTTTTGACCTTACCGGCGCTTGTGGCTCAACGGATAGAGCATCTGACTACGGATCAGAAGGTTGGGGGTTCGAGTCCCTCCAAGCGCACTGAGACCCAAGAAGACTTCACGACTTCTTGGGTTTCTTTATTTTGCTAGTTGCAGTTGACCGGCTTTTGGGTTTCAGGGTTCATGCCGGTATTTTCAAGCACGCAGTTTCAGGCTACAGATCAATAACTGATCTAGTCCCAGTGGCAGTCTTCACCAGCTTTGTCGGCTTGAGTGAAATCGAATTTAGCCAAGACTTGCCGATTCCGTCTGTGGGTGCTTCGGACAGCCTCCCATTGGTTTCGATTATGAGCTGATCGGGGTTGCTCGGGTCAAAATGGAACCTGACTTTAGTGGCCTTCAGGTGCCTGACCGAGTTTGAAATTGATTCTTCAATGACCTGCACGAGCAAGCCGGCCATCGAATGCCCGCTGAAAGTCTCGGGACTGATGTTTATCTCCACATCGGCGATGCCCTTCCAAGCAGCAATCGAGCCGAAGGCCCTCGATGCTGGGTCTAGCGTGGAGTTTTCAAAGTCTTCGCTGACGGACTTGTTGATCCAAGCCCCCAACTGTTCCCAGGCGGCCTTGGCTTCAGTAGAGTTTTGAGATTCGGAGGCGGCTTCCAATTGGAGAGAGAGCACTGTCAATTCAGATTGCAGTGAGTTGTGTAGAAATCCTGCAAGATTTCTATCGCCAGTCAAAGGAGCACTCGCCTTTTGTCTTTCGAGTTCCCCAACAAGTTCCGCTCTGCTTTTGCGCAAGACAGCAAGGCTTGCATCCAAGAAGATTGTTGCGCCAAGCCAGAGCGGTGTGACAAAGGTGAACGAGTTCGCAGGGAACAGCGCAGATTCGAAGCCAACCAGTTGGACTAGTAGGTCGTCCACCAAAATCGGAACGATTGATATTGCAACCAGAAAGACAGAATTATTCGGCGCTGCTCTGGAAGCGGGTCTATCCCGGTTTTTCGGCCTGAGGGTAATCGAAAACAGTGCGATGAGAGGAAGTACGAGGCTGGCAATCAAAACGCGTTCGATGCTAAAGATAGAAACTAGCCCCAAGAGAAACAGGGCCTCGATAGCTATGACTCGCCCAAGCGAGTAGTTCAGACCAATGATTGCCTGTTTCGTGACTTCGAAGAACCTTGCCTTTGGTGCACCGGCTCGACTGTCAATCCAGATTTTGTGGCTCAGCAGCCTAACGACCTGCTCAGACTCAGTTCGAACCGCCTCGGCCGCCATCCTGAGGTTTTCCGCGGTGGCATCTTTTCCGAGCACTAATTTTCCAAGTGACTGCAGGGTGCGAGTGAGGTCCTGCATTGCCAGCTGGCTTGGGGTTTCAGGCGAAAGTGGATCAAGAGTTTTAGAAGCTCCCGCTGCGACTTGATTTCTTAGAGCTCGGTATTTGACATTGAAGGCCGCTGCCTCATGCGCGAGGTAGGTCGCGGCACTAAACCAAAAGCCAGCAAATAGCGCAGAGCTCAATACTCGAGTAGCCGTATCAGTAAAGTCGACAAGCCCGAAAGGTCCATCGAAGACAACCATCAAGACACCCCGAAGACTTCCCAGAAACAGCCCGAAGACAGCAAGCTGCATCAGGGACAGTCGGTGACCAGTTAGTGCGAGCATTTTCATCGCGATCAGAGTAACTAGACCCAGTACTGCGACCTGCATTACACCAAAGCCAATGCCGGTTGGTACTTCGGCAGCACTTGGCAGGTAGGCAAGTGGGGTTGCAAGTATCGGCATGAGTGCAAATAGCAGGAAGCCCCGAACGCTTAGGTCAACCCTTACTGACAACCAGGTCACTGTGCCTCCGGAAGCTGCTGTCCACTGCGATTTGAGAACTCTCTAACCAGTTGAACCCTAAGGTTGCTGGTTGGGTCCAGCGCAATGTCTAGTTGCAGAGCGATCCTTTTTATTACATGCTCTACGGCGCTTTCCGACACATCAAGAGTTTCGGCAATCTTTGAATTCTTCATACCCTGAGACACGAGACGCCAGACTCGCATTTGATTATCCGTGAGCGTGCGATTGTCAATTTGATCACGTTTGGTTGAAAGTGGGGAGTGCTTAGATCTCAAAATAGCCGTCACTATCTCCCTAACCCCTGAGATCTTTGATTTGGTTAGATATATGGACCCGGCTGGAAGCTCGGATTGAGAGTGCAGCATACGAGGATCTGAAAAGCTGGTGAGAAAAACTAGGCCAATTTTTGGGTTAAGTGCGCGCAGCGAGGTGGCAATATCAATGCCCGTGGGACCAGGACCCAGGTATAGATCTAGCACGGCGACATCAACAATTTCATTTTTTACTGCTTCAATTGCCTCCCCAGCCAGTGATGTGGACACAACAACATGCAAACCGGCTGATTCAAAGGAGACCAAAGACAAGGACCGCAGGTAGCTATCGTCTTCGACAATCAGAACGTTTGCTAGGGACATGGCATTAGTATCGGGGGCTTTTTGACAAACCGCACCTTGAAAGTGGGGTAAACCTCCAACTAATTTCACATTTAGTCAGCTGAAGCTTATTTTGGCAATAATTCGTTACTGACAGGGAGTACCAGTGTTGCTGAAATCTAAGAAATTGTCGCTTGTCGCAGTATTGGCTTTACTTGGGGCGACCCTGGTTGCACCGCCGGCTTGGGCTGCCACTGTGAACTGCAGCACAAGCGGCAAGTTCACAATCACAAACAATAATGTTGTTACCGCAGCCTCTACTTGCAAAGGTGCGGCAGTAATCCCAACCGGGGTGACGTCAATCGGCGCGCAGGCGTTCTACGGCGCCAAATCACTAACGTCGGTAACCATGGCGAATAGCGTCACTTCAATCGGCTACGCGGCGTTCGCGTACAGCTCACTAAAGAAAATAACCATTCCGAACAGCGTCACTTCAATCGGCGACTATGCGTTCTTCTACGCCAAATCACTAACGTCGGTAACTTTTGAAGGGAATGCACCAGGGATTATTGGCGGCTTCTATGGGGTAGATGCTGATGCGGTAGCAAACATTGGTCTTGCTGCCACCGGCTTTGGCAAATTGACGAAATGGAAGGGCCTAACAATTGTTAGATCCGCAGACGGAAATGTTGACTGCAGCACAAGCGGCACTTTCACAATCACAAACAACGTGGTTACCGGAAACACGGATTGCGTAGGTGCGGCAGTAATACCAACCGGGGTGACGTCAATCGGCGAGGGTGCGTTCTACAGGGCCAAATCACTAACCTCAATAACCATTCCGAACAGCGTCACTTCGATCGGCGACTATGCGTTCGAAGGGGCCTCCAAGCTGGATACGGTAACCTTCGCAGCTGGAAGCGCCCTAGATTCAATCGGCGAATTGGCGTTCGCCGGGGCCGACTCACTAACCTCAATAACCATTCCGAACAGCGTCACTTCAATCGGCGACTATGCGTTCTACCAGGTCAAATTACTAACCTCATTAACCTCAATAACCTTTGAGGGTAATGCACCAGGGGCTGTTGGCTCTAACGCCTTTGCGGGGGTAGCTGCTAATGCGGTAGTAAACGTTGGTTCTGCTGCGACCGGCTTTGGTGCAGGGACAAAATGGAAGGGCCTAATAATTGTTAGAGCCGGAGACAGAAATATTGACTGCAGCACAAGCGGTACGTTCACAATCACAGACAACATTGTTACCGGAAACACGGATTGCGTAGGTACGGCAGTAATACCGACCGGGGTGACGTCAATCGGCTTCGAGGCGTTCTACTCCGACACCTCACTAACCTCAATAAACATTCCGAACAGCGTCACCTCAATCGGCGAGGGTGCGTTTGAACAGGCCTCCAAGCTGGAGACTGTAACTTTCGCAGCTGGAAGCGCTCTAGACTCAATCGGCGAGCGTGCGTTCTACTACAACACCTCACTAACCTCAATAACCATTCCGAACGGCGTCACTTCGATCGGCGACTATGCGTTCGAAGGGGCCTCCAAGCTGGATACGGTAACCTTCGCAGCTGGAAGCGCTCTAGATTCAATCGGCGAATTTGCGTTCTTCCTCGACACCTCACTAACCTCAATAAACATTCCGAACAGCGTCACCTCAATCGGCGAGGGTGCGTTTGAACAGGCCTCCAAGCTGGAGACTGTAACTTTCGCAGCTGGAAGCGCTCTAGACTCAATCGGCGAATATGCGTTCTACAAGGCCAAATCACTAACCTCAATAACCATTCCGAACAGCGTGACTTCAATCGGTAACTTGGCGTTCTACGGCACCACCTCACTAACCTCAATAACCTTTGACGGCAATGCACCGGCTGTTGGCACTAACGCCTTTGCGGGGGTAGCTGCTAATGCGGTAGTAAACGTTGGTTCTGCTGCGACTGGCTTTGGTGCAGGTACTACATGGAATGGCCTAACAATCGTTGGATCCGCAGACAGAAATGTTGACTGCAGCACAAGCGGCACTTTCACAATCACGGACAATGTGGTTACCGATCACACAAATTGCGCGGGTGCGGCAGTAGTACCAACCGGGGTGACGTCAATCGGCGAGGCTGCGTTCTACCTCAACACCTCACTAACCTCAGTAACCATTCCGAATAGCGTCACTTCAATCGACCAATCTGCGTTCCACGGCACCAGCTCACTAGCCTCAATAAACATTCCGAACAGCGTCACTTCGATCGGCGACTATGCGTTCGAAGGGGCCTCCAAGCTGGATACGGTAACCTTCGCAGCTGGAAGCGCCCTAGATTCAATCGGCGAATTTGCGTTCTACAAGGCCAAATCACTAACCTCAATAACCATTCCGAACAGCGTCACTTCAATCGGCGACTATGCGTTCTACCAGGTCAAATTACTAACCTCAATAACCTTTGAGGGTAATGCACCAGGGGCTGTTGGCTCTAACGCCTTTGCGGGGGTAGCTGCTAATGCGGTAGCAAACATTGGTTTTGCTGCCACGGGCTTTGGTGCAGGTACTACATGGAATGGCCTAACAATTGTTAAAGCTGAAGACACGACTCTCCCAACAGTTACTCCGGTAACCGGAGAAACCAGTGCCGGTGCAGCTCTCGTGATCAACGGTACGGATCTGGATCGAATTACCAAGGTAACTATTGGGGGAACAGCCGTTCCGATAGGAGCCAGGACCAAAACCGCCATCACAGTTACTGTCCCTGCAGGTTTGGCAACTGGAAACCACACGATTGTGCTCATCGGCGATGATCCTTCTTGGCCTAGCTGGGTCACCAACGCCAAAGTTGTGGCCCCGACTCTCCCAACAGTTACTCCGGTAACCGGAGAAACCAGTGCCGGTGCAGCTCTCGTGATCAACGGTACGAATCTGGATCGAATTACCAAGGTAACGATTGGGGGAACAGCCGTTTCGATAGGAGCCAGGACCAAAACCGCCATCACAGTTACTGTCCCTGCAGGTTTGGCAACTGGAAACCACACGATTGTGCTCATCGGCGATGATCCTTCTTGGCCTAGCTGGGTCACCAACGCCAAAGTTGTGGCCCCGACTGCTCCAACAGCTACTCCGGTAACTGGAGAGACCAATGCTGGTGCAACCCTAGTTATCAAGGGAACAGACATGGATCGAATTACCAAGGTAACCATTGGGGGCACTATCGTTCCGATAGCAGCCAGGACCAAAACCGCCATCACAGTTACTGTCCCTGCAGGTTTGGCAACTGGAAACTACACGATTGTGCTTACAACGGTTGAGGCCACTGCGCTCGCTGGAGGCCTCGCAAACGTTGTTGCCGGTGAGCCTGAGGTTGCGACAAACCAAAAAGTGAATGCAGGATCCTTCAATACGTATGTTGCTGTCTATGCCAAGGGTTACAAAGGGAAGCGGCTGTCCTGGAAGATCGCTGGCAAGTGGTTCAAAACCATTCTCACAAAGGACTACCACGTGTTCCAAAGAAGCACAATTGCAGTTGGATTGGAAGTCAAAGTCGACCTTTTCATTGACGGAGAGAGACTGCTCGCAAAGACGGTGCTTACCAGGTAGCCAGCCTCCTCAGATAGTCTGCGCGCCAGAGGGTCGGAATCCCGATTCCTTTCAAGCGCACTGAGACCCAAGAAGACTTCACGACTTCTTGGGTTTCTTCATTTAAACGGTCTACTTGGGTTCTAACCTCGATAGCTAGAGACACAAAAAAGTGGACTCTGTTTTTTCACTGGAACTATTTAGCGGCTAAGGAAAGCCAAGTTGATCACCTGTGCGCGTCGTTGGAAGTAGCTCGCACCTAAATGAAAGTACCTCCAAAATCGCAAAGCGTCTCGTCTCTTTCCCACCTGATTCCAGATTGCGACTCAAAGGCGTATGGCCTTTTCGAAACTAGCGCTTCCCAATTAGTCTTCGGATCGCACACGCCGATATTCCGAGGGCTCCAAAAATCACCAATACTAAGCCGCCATTCAGAACTATTCGCTCTCCCGGACTTACGACCCTCAGAGCTTTCGCCGCTTCAGACTCGTCCAATCCCAAATCCTCGAGGAGCATGAAGTCAGAGAAGTTACCAGCCCATGTTGCAAAGACCAAGGCCACCCCGATGAGCACAGCTGTAACACTTAAGCCACTTAGCTCACGCATTTTGGCCTGGATTGCCAGCAATTTGGCAATAGAACTGCTCTTGGGTGAGGTTAGTCCAGCTCTAGAGTATGACGCTCAAAAAGTTTAAGTTCTCATGATGTCTGGCTAAGGGGATCACGAAATAAAGCTTGCTCGAAATATTAAAAACAAGCAAGGGTTACTAAAAAAAGCCGGGGTCTGAGTTCGCTAGCGTAGAAGGGGCATTCGACTTATGAGGGGGTGGGGGAGGGGGGTAGCTCCGCGGAATCTTTCGTTCAAAACTAAATCCTCGATACATCTAAAATCCAGGCGCTCAAGATCTCCGCCAGAGGAATTTATAAAGCTAGAAGTGGATAGCTACAATCTCCCGAAGATGCGACAGGTCGAGACCGAAAAAGCTAGCGCGCGGGGTCAAACGGAAGCTGCGAAAGGGCGACGTCCGCCAGATCAAGGGCACTGAGAGCGTCTTGACGGACCTTGTCCAAGTAGGCCACATGCTCTTCTAACGCATCACGTGCCGCATCTGGGTCGGCGTTCTCTATCGCGTCCGCCAGTGTCATGTGCTGCTGGAGCACCTGCGCGCGGTTCAGTAAATTCACGAACACTGTGTTTGTGGCGGGGCGACTTAGGTGCACAGACATCATTGCGAGCTCAAGAATTGGGTTCTTGGTGGCCCGCGAGATTGCAGTGTGAAAGGCAAGGTCTAAATCGAGCCACTCGTCGATGTCCATCTCGAGATCATGCGCGGCGTCAACGGCGCGCCGGATTGAGCTGATGTCTTCACTAGTTCGCCTCCGGGCGGCAAGGTCCACACAAATCGTCTCGAGAACCTCCCGCGCTTCGTCCACGTTGTGCACAGTTACGTTCCCAACACGATACCAAAGCCCTATCGCCTCGCTGAGGCGGGTCGCGACGTCTTCGGCGTCTGGCACAGTGACGAATGTTCCGCCCTGCCCCCCGCGTGTGGATTGCACTAGCCCGGTTGCGGAAAGTAGCTTCAGCGCCTCGCGAGCAGTGGCGCGAGAGACGTCAAAAGTATCCGCGAATTCCTGCTCCGTCGGTAGTTTTTCGCCTGGAGCCCAAGCACCAGCAGAGATAGCCTCACGGAGCTGGCGCGCTATCTGTCCGGATGCATCGCGTCGCGACAATGCAACAGGCTCGAACTCGGGTCCGGTCATTGGTAGTAAGACTTTCTTTTCATGATTCTATTTTCAACCGTCAACTCAAAGTAACACGGTGGAAACATCCCAATCGTACTATGTTGGAAGTTAGACAATAAAAGTCTTACACTCGACAAACCGGAGGTCCCATGTTTAAAGCTCGAATTGCGTTTAGTGCAGCTACGTTGGCGGTGCTCGTTCTTACGGGCTGCACAGCCCCAACTGAAACCGTCAGCCAAGACAATGTCCCGGCGGAGGACGCCGTATCTTCTGAGACTGCCATGGCGTCGACGCTGGCATTCATCGAAGAGGGCTTGCCTGATCTCGAGGGCGCTTCGATTGCCTACATCACTGAGTGCGCGACGGAGAATACCTTCTGCCAGGTCCGCTGGCAGGGCGCGCAGGACGCGGCAGCCGCGGCCAATGCCGAGATCACCCTCTTTAATGCCGGATTCGACGCCAACGCCCAGCAGGGCCAGGTTCAAGATGCCGTCCTTCGGGGCTTTGATGGTTACGTATTTTCACCGGTCGCTGATGCTTCAGGTTGCGCAAGCTTCGAGGTTTTGGTCAATTCAGGCGCGCCGGTCGCCACGATTAATAGCCCGATGTGTGGTGATGCAGATTTCACCGAGGGCTCTGTCGGCTTCGTTGCAATGCAGACCGAATCGTTCTTCCTTGAACACGTTAACAATGCCTTTGCTTCTTGCGAAGGGCAATGTGACGCTATCGCTGTCGGTGGTTTCGTGGGAAGTGACCTTTACACTCGCTGGCAGAACGCTATTGATCGTGCGCAAGAGCAGTTTCCCAATGTAACCGTCGTTACCGAACAGCCTGGGAGTTTTGACCCAGCCACGGCTCTTGGAGTCGTTCAGGACGCACTGCAAGCAAACCCTGACGCAGAACTCGTGGTCTCTTCTTGGGACGACATGACGCGAGGGGTCGAAGAAGCGATCCGCGCAGCTGATCTTGTCCCAGGTGAGGACGTGCGAATTTACAGCGTTGGTGGCACTGAGTACGGTACGGACCGCGTGATTGAGGGCGCATGGACGTCGACGTCGGTCCTGCTGCCGTATGAGGAGTCATTTTACGGGGTTGTTCAACTTGTGCAGGCCATTGCCACCGGAGATATCACCACTGGCTTTACTTACCTCGCGGAGTCGCCTGTAGTGATTGAAGGACCAGGCACGATTTTCATCACGATGGACAACGCTTCCGAATTCGATCCGGAGTACTGATGGACCGCACTGACCACCCTGACCACCCTGACCCTCCTGCATTGTCAGTGGCAGGCCTGACAATGCAGTATCCAGGGGTCCGGGCGCTCAGTGAAGTCACTTTCACAGTGAGGCCTGGGCAGGTGCTCGGTGTGGTCGGTGAGAACGGTGCTGGAAAATCCACACTCATGAAATCAATCGCTGGCGCGGTGCTGCCGACTGCCGGTGTGATTGAGGTCTACGGGAGGCATCCCTCCGCTGGTAGACCCCGTCAGGCGGAGGAGGCGGGAGTTGCGATGATTTATCAGGAGCTGACGATTGTTCCGGACTTGAGTGCAGAGGCGAATGTTTTCCTTGGCCATATTCCCTCTCGTTGGGGAATGCAGCTTCGTAAGGAACTGAGACGCCGCTACCTAGACGTTTCCGTCCGAGTGGGCGGGCACATCGCGCCGGAGACGCGCGCCGGAGACCTCTCTACCGCCAATCAACAGCTCTTGGAAATCATGCGAGCGGTGGCGCACGGCCGGCGCCTGGTCATCATGGACGAGCCCACTGCGTCCCTTGGCCCAGAGGAAATCGTCCGGCTCCATGGGATCATTCGCGAACTTAGGGCTAACGGGTGCGCTGTTCTCTACGTTTCGCATGACCTTGACGCGGTACTCGACATCAGTGACGAGGTTCTGGTCCTGCGCGAGGGCGAAGTGGTAGCTAAGCATGAGACGAATGCATGGACCCAGTCAGGGATTGTGCGCGCGATGTTGGGTGAGGATTTGGATACGAAAGTGGAGCGCGTGAGTCAAGCGGCGGCGGGGGATCCCATCCTGCGAGTGCGCGAACTTCGGGCCCCTGGAGTGGACGTGTCGGATCTCACTATCCGCGCAGGCGAGGTCGTAGGAATCGCAGGCTTAGTTGGCTCTGGACGCACCCGCATGCTGCGTGCCATCGCTGGTGCCAGTCAAGCACAATTCGGCAGTCTGGAGATCGATGGGCAAGAGGTGCGTTGGCCGACAAGCCCTGCGCAGGCTTTGCAGCACGGTATCGCGCTGGCGCCAGAAGATCGTAAGCGCCAGGGTCTGGTGTTGCAACGGGAGTCCGCTTGGAACATTGCGATGGGAGGCTTCGGCTTTGCGCGTCGACGTGGACGCATTACTAGCCGCAGCCTGAGTCAATGGGCAAAGCCTCTCGCCATTCGAGTGGCCTTCCTTCCCGACCTGCTTCGAAAGCCCGCAGGCATGCTCTCTGGCGGCAACCAGCAAAAACTCATGCTCGGACGTCTTTTTGCTCGATCCCCTCGACTGATGCTCCTAGATGAGCCCACTCGTGGAATGGACATCGGGGCGAAGGGAGAAGTGTTTGCTTTAATGCGAAAATTCGTCGAGGAGGACCATGCGGTGCTTTGGTCCTCAAGCGAAATCCAGGAAGTACTCAACCATAGCGACCGGGTTCTCGTCGTGCGCTCTGGGCGACTGGTTGAAGAGCTCGCTTCGGGCGCCACGGTACACGACGTCCTAGCCGCCTCGTTCAGTAGGGCTGACCGTGAACTAGCGGCCTCTGAGCCTGCCGCCCCTAATAAGGAGAACTCCCGGTGACAACTAATTCTCACGATCGCACTACTACAAGGTCGCGTCTAAAGCGCATCTTCGCCGAGTACGGAGTTGTAGTTGCATTCATAGCGTTGGTCGTTGTCGTCGCCGCACTGCAGCCCAGCTTCCTGACTTTCGGCAACCTGACCAATGTGATGGCCCAATGGGCTCCCGTAGCCGTGATGGGCATCGGTATGACTTTTGTCGTGCTCACCGGCGGATTCGACCTGTCAATCGCCGCAATTTACGCTTTGGGTGCAGTGCTCGCGGCCACACTCGGACAGACTTTTTCTCCGTTAGTGGCTTTTGCCGCGGCTATTTTAGTGACCGGCGTTGTCGGCGCAATCAACGGCTTGATAGTAACCATCCTCCGAGTTAACCCTTTTATTGCCACCCTTGGGTCTTCCTTGGTGATTGCCGGCTTCACTCTACTGATAACTGGTAATAGGCCGTCACAGGTGGAATTCGAGCCCTTTACAGTGCTGGGTCGTGGTGAACTCGCGGGCTTCCCCATCAGCGCCATACTGATGGTTTTGTTATACGTGGCTGCCGGCCTCGTGCTCGCTTACACCCGCTATGGGCACAATGTCTACGCCGTGGGCGGTAACCGCGAGGCTGCCCGGCTCTCTGGGATCAGGTCCGACTGGGTCGTTGGTAGCGCCTACGCTGTCGCCGGTGTGACTGCCGGCATTGCCGGGTCGATCACGGCTTCGCGTCTTAGCTCTGCGCAGCCGGGGCTAAGCGGCGACCTTGTTTTCGATGTGCTCACAGTAGTGATTGTCGGCGGTACTGCTCTGGCAGGCGGAAAAGGAGCAATTTGGCGAACAGCCGTCGGGGTCGGCATCCTTGCTACTCTCCAGAACGGTTTCAACCTGCTGGACATCGACGCCTACTACCAAAACATCATCAAGGGGGTGATTATCATCGCGGCTCTCGCTTTTGTTGACTGGAGCCGATTCACACGTCCGCGTCGCCCCACGATCGCTGACCAGGTCCCCCTCACCCACAAAGTGAAATGATCCAACCGAAACCCAAACGAAAAGGAAGTACTCCATGTCGCAATCCTTCGATGTCCGAGAAGTCACAATCAATCAGGTGCAGGATGCATACCTAGCGGGTAGAGTTACAGTCCGCGAGGTCGTTCAGGCCTATCTTGACCGAATCGAATCTATAGACCGCAACGGCGCGAAATTGAACTCAGTGGTCGCGCTCTCGCCGCGGTCCCTTCAGGACGCAGACGAACTCGACCAAAAATTTGCCGAGACCGGTGAGCTCAGCGGGCCGCTGTATGGCGTGCCCATTCTGGTCAAGGATCAGGTGGAAGTGGGAGGAATGCCCACAAGCTACGGTAGCGAAATCGCGGCCGAGTATGTTCCTCAAAAGGACTCGACTGCTGTGGCGAAGCTTCGCGCTGCTGGAGCGGTGATCCTCGGCACAACTACCATGCCAGACTTTGCCACATCTTGGTTCAGCACTTCTTCTCGCAGCGGGGTGACAAAGAACCCGTACGATCTAACCCGTGATCCGGGCGGATCCTCCTCAGGGTCGGCTGCCGCAATCGCCGCAAATCTCGGGCTTGTGGGAATCGGTGGAGACACCGGAGGCTCGATACGTCTCCCTGCCTCGTTCTGCAACCTTGTCGGCCTCCGGGTTACGCCCGGCCTTATAAGTCGTTCGGGAATGTCCGCCCTCGTAGTTCCTCAGGACACGCCTGGGCCAATGACACGAACGGTGGAAGACTCCGCGCGTGTGCTCGACGTGCTCGTCGGCTTCGACCCAGAGGATACTTATACCGCAGTGAACCACATCGCCCGACATACCGGCTCATTCACCGATGGGCTCGCAGAGTCGACAATGGCAGGCAAACGTGTCGGAGTGCTCCGTGAAGCGTTCGGCGATGAAAACGACCCGGACGGCGCGCGAGTGAACTCGGTGCTCGATGCGACGCTCGATAAAATCCGCGCCTCGGGCGGCGAGACAATTGAGGTTCATATCAGTGATCTCATGCACCTTGTTGGCTTTACTTCTCTCTACAACACCCGTTCACTCGATGACATGAACACATTTTTCAAGTCCCGACCTGGAAGCGGCGTTACCGGGATGAGCGAGGCAGTTTCCAGCGGCCGAGCCCACCCGAAGCTTGACTTGCTTATCGGTATCGCCGATTCATCACCTAACCCAAAGGACGACCCGGACTACCTTGACCGCGTCCTTGTACAGCAGGAGTTCCAGCGCACAGTTGTGAGCATGCTTGCCGAACTCAACCTCGACGCCATGGTCTTCCCCGACGTCAAACTCCCGGCACCCACCCATGAGGATGTGTTTTCGGATAAGTGGACGTGCCTCACCTATCCCACGAACACCGTGATTGCATCCCAACTGCACTTCCCCGCGATCACAGTGCCGGTTGGCTTCACGGACAACGGGCTTCCTGTCGGTCTCGAAATTATGAGTGCGCCATACGACGAGAAACGCCTTCTGCTGGTTGCGGCAGCGATCGAAAAGGTGACCGCAGCGCGGCGCCCGCCTGCGTTTTGAACAAGAGCATGAACTATATCGAACCCCGGGTAACAATCAATGCCGACATGGGGGAGTCGATCGGAATCCATGATTTCGGCAATGATGAGGGGGTCTTAAGGTTTGTCGACACCATTAACGTTGCCGGTGGCATGCATGCCGGAGATCCGACCGGCATCGCAAGAATCATTGCCTCGGCAGTCGAACGCGGTGTCACGGTTGGCGCTCATCCCGGCCTCCCGGATATTGCTGGGTTTGGTCGTCGGGAAATGACATTGACCGCCGAGGAGGTCCGCGATCTGATCCGATATCAGACCGGAGCAGTGGTCGCTTTTGTTGAGGCTGTCGGGGGCAAGCTGCACCATATCAAGCCCCACGGCGCACTTTTCGGCATGCTTTCGCGAAGTGAGGAGCTAATGGATGCCGCGTGCGATGTGGCGGTGCAGTATGGGGTCCCAGTATTCGGTCTCGCGGGTACTGCGCACGAGCGAATCGCGGCTGTTCGCGGAGTACCATTCGTTTCCGAGTACTACGTGGACCTCGATTACGACGACGAGGGCCTGATCATTGTGAACCGAACAGGCAAGACCAGAGAACTATCAGAGGTCGAGACCCGCGCAAGGCGCGCTCTTGTCGAAGGAACTACGTCGAGTGTCACAGGTAAAACCATCGAAGTGCGTGCGGAATCTTTCTGTGTGCACTCCGATTTGCCTAATGCCACCGAGGTTGCGGCGCGCATCCGGGACGTCCTGCGGGAGGCAAGTAAATGATCGGGTTTCGAGGTGCCAATGGGTACCCTGCCTCACTTCTGAGTCATTCGGCGGTCTCTTCTTCAGCGTTGTGCTGTTTTTCGAATCACTGTGACCTCTTGAGCTGATTCTTTGCAAGGAAGCCCCTGAAGATGGAAACACCATTTAGGAAAGCATGGGAACCACCGCCCGGCAGAAAGCAATTATGGCAATCAGTGAACAGCAGATCAACACTGGAATACTCAGGGTCACGAAGTGGACTATCGCACCGAACGATGAAATCCCAAGCCACTCGCACGAATTCGAGTACGTTGTCGTACCCCTGGTTAGCGGAGTCATGCACGTGCTTAACTCCGATGGTTCGACAATCGAGACCGAGATTCGAACTGGACAGAGTTACGCACGGGAGGCGGGTGCGGAGCATTCGATCGCCAATCGCGGCAGCGGGGTAATCGAATTTGTCGAGATCGAGAAGCTTGTTTAGCGTGTTGCCCGTCAATGTTGGTTCGACTGCAACTTCGACTTCAACGTCTAGCAGACAGGTGTTGGCTACACATCCATCCGATGGAATTTCTAAACGAATTCCCACTTCGGGCCAACTCGAGATTCAGATTTATCTGGCGCTGCAGCTGCCAGATAGGCAAGCGCAAAAGTGCCCGTTTTCGCTATCCAACAGGTGGCAACGAGGGCTGTTTTTTTCGTATTGACAGCACCATAGGAGCCTGTGACGCCTGGCGTGACAGCGAACGAACAAATGACACGGAGATGCAAGATGACCCTGATAAATATGAATCCAGCGACCAAGAGCCAGTCCAGTTTTGTCCCGGCGCTAAGTACTCCAGTTGGCGGACCCACTCTTCCTCAGGAGCGTCGACTCCTCACGGAGGTACCCGGACCCCGGTCGCGCGAGCTGCTCGAGCGAAAGAGCTCTGCGGTTGCTCGGGGGGTCGGCATCAGCGTCCCCGTTTTCATCGTCGCCGCTGGCGGCGGCGTGCTCCTCGACGCTGATGGCAACTCCCTCATTGACCTAGGGTCGGGAATTGCGGTCACCGGAGTCGGCAACGCCTCCCCAGCAATCGTCGCCGCAGTCCAGGCGCAGTCGGCCCAATTCAGCCACACGGCATTCACTGTCACTGGGTACGAGGGCTACGTTGCGGTGGCCGAAGCCCTCAACCGGGTCACTCCTGGCGACAACGAGAAACGCACGGCATTATTTAGTTCCGGAGCTGAGGCTGTGGAAAACGCAGTCAAGGTCGCTCGGGTATATTCCGGTAAGCAGGCTGTAGTCGCTTTCGACCACGCCTACCATGGCCGAACCAATCTCACGATGGCGCTGACCGCAAAGTCGGTGCCCTACAAGAGCGGCTTTGGGCCTTTTGCCTCTGAGGTTTACCGCGCACCCATGTCTTACCCATTTCGGGATGGGGGGCTGAGTGGAGCCGATGCCGCTGCGCGCGCGATCGACCAGATCGAGAAGCAGATAGGCGCACCGAATCTTGCCGCGATTATCGTCGAGCCAATCCAAGGGGAGGGCGGGTTCATTGTTCCGGCCCCAGGGTTTTTGCCAGCCCTAGTCGACTGGGCGCGCCTCAATGACGTTGTCTTCATTGCCGACGAGGTACAGACAGGCTTCGGCCGCACGGGAGCCATGTTCGCCAGCGAGCATGAGGGAATCGTTCCTGATCTTATTGTCACGGCCAAAGGCATCGCCGGAGGGCTGCCGCTATCGGCGGTCACCGGCCGGGCGGAGATCATGGACGCCCCGCTCGCCGGCGGGCTCGGCGGAACTTACGCGGGAAACCCGATCGCCTGCGCAGCAGCCCTGGCCGCGATTGATCTTTTTGAGAACGCCGGCCTGATCGAACGCGCCGCGGCCCTGGGGGAAATATTGATGATGCGGCTCAACGAGATGCGGTCTACTGACCCACGCGTCGGAGACGTGCGCGGCCGAGGCGCAATGGTTGCTATTGAGCTCGTCGACCCAGAGTCGGGGGCACCGGACGCGGCCTTGACTTCGCGGGTCGCAAAGTTTGCTCACGCTCATGGCGTTATTCTGCTCACCTGCGGCACCCAAGGCAACGTCATCCGGTTCCTGCCCCCGTTCGCGATGTCTGACGAGCTACTTGCCGAGGGCCTGGACGTCGTCGCTCAAGCTTTGGCGGCGTCATAGGAATTTTCCCTTTGGGTGCTTGGGTAGACCGACTATAAAAACCGCGCGCCCCCACTGTCCTTGATCTGGTCCTTTAGGTTTCTAACAGCTTGTTTATTGCTGGATTCTGGGGCTAGGTCAAAGGGAGAGTTCAACCGGCATGTTTGAGGTTATCGACATCCTGGAAGTCGACGGGTTCAACACGACCGAAATAATTGCCCTTCGATGGCAGAGCCTCTCCAGGCACAAAGTCCTACGAGACTTCACACGATTTACTGGGCTCCTAGCGAATGACATTACTTAAATCTTTGGAGAGTCACCTCAAACAAGGCTTTGATTTAGCGCAGTTTTCCACGCCAAGCACTGAATGACTTCACCGAACCAGAGTGGGGAAGTTTTAGCCATGGGTAAGGGTGGATTTCGGCGAGGTTTTGAAATTTCTCAAAACTTGGCACGGGTGCATGGGTAATCGCAACCTTATTTACCTTGGCAAATTCAACCGGGTCGCCAAGATAAATCGATAAATTTCGCCTGCTTGCTAAATCCCGGAGCGTCTCAAGGTAAAAATAAATGCGCTTAGAAGAAAGCTGTAATTTTTCAAGCGCCACCTCATTGAAAACAAAGGCCACCGGAAGATCTGGGTTCGAGTCCATCGCGGGGTCATTATCACCGAGAGATTCAATGGTGAGTAGGACCACATCTGGCTTCTGGTTTTCGATTGGGCTAAGCGGTCC
>Ga0307983_1000673_pt1 | contig 16822 bp, 11 predicted proteins | sample OrgLakmetagen991_FD_201845 | JGI IMG/M metagenome (GOLD analysis project Ga0307983, IMG submission 201845) | Saline water microbial communities from Organic Lake, Antarctica - #991 | ecosystem: Environmental > Aquatic > Non-marine Saline and Alkaline > Saline | place: Antarctica: Organic Lake...
TGTATTTTGTATTTTGTATTTTGTATTTTGTATTTTGTATTTTGTATTTTGTATTTTGTATTTTGTATTTTGTATTTTGTATTTTGTATTTTGTATTTTGTATTTTGTATTTTGTATTTTGTATTTTGTATTTTGTATTTTGTATTTTGTATTTTGTATTTTATATAAATATGTTATTTTGTATAGATATATTATATATTTTGTATTTTATATAAATATGTTATTTTGTATAGATATATTGTATAGATATATGTATTTTATATAGATATAGATATAGATATATTGTATAGATATATTGTATAGATATATGTATTTTGTATAGATATATATTATATCTATATATATATAAAATACAAAATATATAATATATAATAAGAATATGTCAGAAAAAAATAATAATACTATAACGTCATTAGCAAACGGTGCTAATTATACAGGTAAATGGGATTTATGGGGTAATTCAGGTGTTACTAATCTAGGTAGTGGATTTCTTAATGTGTCTATATATAGTGATCAAAATACATTAGTCAGTATCCAGCAAAGTAATGATACTATTAATATAGCCACAAATAGTAATAGTACATATAGTGCAAATGCTAATGATATTGTTATTACAGAAGCATTTAAAGCTAGATACTATCGTATATATATAGAAAATACTAGCGCTAATGCCCAAACTAGTCTACGTGTTTTTACTAATGAAACTAGCCAACCCGAAACCACTAATGTTTATGCTGGTGAATTTAGTACTCTAATTAACCTATCCAATATAAATATACCTTTAAACTCAGTCAACACATCTATTACGGCAATTACCACAGCCGTCGATGGCGCAAATATTAACATTAATAACGCCAACACTAGCATTACTAATATAAACACTACTCTACTGAATGGTATTGATGTAAATAATAATGCATTTTCTAACCTAGTTAATCTAGCTAATCTAGATATAACTTTAAGTGCTGTGACTACGGCTATTACAGCAATAAATACTACTTTAAATGGAACAATAAATGTAGTAGATATTAACAGTAGTGGTGGTGAAATTAGTAATGTATTTTTACCTAATCTAGCTAGTTTATCCAATCTAAATGTAACCTTGAGTTCTGTGAATACATCTATTACGGCAATTACCACTGCAGTTGATGGCGCAAATATTAGCATTAATAATGCCAACACTAGTATTGCTAATGTTAACACTACTCTACTGAATGGTATTGATGTAAATAATAATGCATTTTCTAACCTAGTTAATCTAGCTAATCTAGATATAACTTTAAGTGCTGTGAATACATCTATTACGGCAATTACCACTGCAGTTGATGGCGCAAATATTAGCATTAATAATGCCAACACTAGTATTGCTAATGTTAACACTACTCTACTGAATGGTATTGATGTAAATAATAATGCATTTTCTAATCTAGCTAGTTTATCCAATCTAAATGTAACCTTGAGTTCTGTGACCACGGCTATTAATGAAATAACTACAGTATTAAATAATACTATAAATACAACTGATACAACAACTCATAGTAAATTAACAACTATTGATGGATCATTAGCTGATATTGATGACAGACTAGCTGATATAAATACCAATGCAACAATAACTCATACTAATCTTGGTACTATAAATACAACACTTAGTGGTACATTAGATGTATGCCCTATGTTATGCCGACCATTACTAGTAGCAACTATATTTAATACTACTAGCGGAACCACTGCCGTTAATGTTCTTGATGGTGCTTTAAAATTGGTGGGTTTTTCATATGCTCACAGTGATAACCAAGGTTGTCTAAGTTTTTACGATGTTGCTGCCGCTGGTACAGCTCCAACCTCTGCAAGTAGTGCATTATTTTCAGTTGCTGCCACAACTTCGGTTTTATCATCTCCAACATTTCCAACATCTAGTTATATAAATTTTGAAAATGGTTTATGGATTCGTATAAATCATAATATAGACCCTTCAAATACTACAAACGAAGCGGGTACGGTTACCTTATATTATGAACGTTAAAATTATTATATTTATAAACAATGAATTCCAACTATACATAGGGTTTTACTAGAACCCAACAATCAAAGGTTAATAATAATATTAAAACAAACCATTAGAAAATTATATTTATATATAACAAGTAAAGATTAAAAACAAGTTTTGTTTCTAGCAAAAGACTTGCTATAAATAATAAAATGTTAAAATAATATAAAATTATGTTTGATATAATATCCAATATCCTTAGTCTAGCATTTAAAAACTTACCTTTATTAATAATAAAAAACATATTATTGATAAAGGTAAAGCTATATTTTTAAGAAGTGGTATCCAACCTGGTAATAACTCATTTATTGTTACTAATGTTTGCTATAAAAACTAGCGATATTATAAATAAAGATATTGCATAATAAACCATTAAAAAATATAAAAAACATCTATTATAAAACGATAGTAGATTGAGTTCAAACAACAAATGTGTAACATCATACTTCTAAAACATCAATTGACCCTATCAGATAAACGTAACTTTGCGCTACATCTTGGTAAACACTCTCACTATCCTTGACATAATTTCGTTTTTCTTCAAAAATTCTAACTGCCTCTTCATAAAGTTTGTTAAGGCCCATACATTTGTTAACAATGTATTGTAGGTCAAATTTCAATTCACAACAATCTTCAACATCACCACAACTCGCAATTTTGTTTATAACCGCTTGGTGTTGCTTTTCTGCCTCAATGATCCGATTTTTTTCATTAATCATGAAACGCTTTGCCGTTACAACATTGTCCACAAAACCCTCGCAAATCATGGCATTGCTCAGCAAATTATAAAGTGCATCCATTTTGTGTTTTTCCATATCTATGGCATTTTCCTTTCCGTCAGAATCATCATCCTCCAGCTTGTCAAATATGGCGTATTTTTTCATACTAGTGAAAAGCTGTTGTGATTTTCGATACATCATCCTAATGTGATCTACACGGTGTCGGATTCCACATAAGTGTACACGTTCGGTTGCTAGAACCATCACATCTTGTAGCATGTTGTATCTTTCGACACATTCATCCAAAGCTTTTTTGGTATCGTCAACCAATCTCTTGGCTTCGCGATACTCAATTTCAATTTCAATTCGTTGTATATCCGTGGTAGTAAACGTATGGTGGTTACCTCGCAATGTTGTATTGCGTTTTTTTCCAGCAATGCGAAAGCTATGTATGGCTTGTTCATATCGTATTTTAATCATTGCGACACAGTCTGCTGTGACCTCTATATCTTTTTTGAGGCTCTTTTTTTTTGAAATAGCATCATAAAATGCTGTTTTCCTAGCATTTCGCATCGATACAACTTCTTTTGCAACTATGTGTAAAAGTTTACAGTACTTTTTGTATTCTGCTTCATTTTTTTCCTCATTTTCAAGGTCATTGTCATGCGCAACATTATTGTATGTATGGTTAAAGTTCATTGGACTTGTGATTATCAATAATGCCTCGCGCACATATTCAAGAGTATTCAAAGTATATACCCGTGAGTTTTCATCTCTAGGGTATGTTTCTTCATTGTTGACATCAATACCATAGCGACGGATTAATCGCTTGGAATTAACAACATCTGTGTGATATGCCATGTATCAGGTGTGGTGTCGAGAGAGAAAGTAATTGGGACAACAGGGAATGTTCTATGTCATACACAGTGAGTATGTTGATGGCACAGAAAGGTAAGTATGATAAAATTAAATAATAAGTATAATACATTTTTTGTAAAAATATCAGTTTTTGCTATTTTTAAACCCATTTGTATAGCTAGTGTTTGTTTGTATAGCTAGTATATTTACAAAATGTAATGTTATTGAAAGACATATTGAAAGACATATTGAAAGACATATTGAAAGACATATTGAAATAGATAAAACAAAAAACAAAATATATATAACACTGTAATAACATAATAAACGATGTCACATAAACTAAATTACTGGGACACAGACATATACTCTAAAAACATAGCTGGACCAACCATATCACAACGTTCCAAAATTTGCCTTCCAACATCTTCATTGAATATTCGAGACTGTGCTTGTGCACTGGCTCTTGCCTTCTGAATAAGTTTTTGAGCACGTTGCATCAAGCGTGTTTGTCGGTTTGCTAACACCATATGTATGGCAGCTGTCTTTTCATCTTCGGTTGTAAGATTTGCAATTGCGGCAGCAACTTGTGCTTTGGTACTAGACATTGCACGTTGTTTGGTAGATTTGATAACTACTGATTTGAGCAACTGTACTAATGCACTGTTATTGCAAGTTGGAGAACCGGAAAATAATACATTCAGTTCGCTACAGGTTTTGCCACAGAAATAAACATACATCTGGTTGATATCATCGTATGAATCAAATGTGTGATGTCGCAACGCACATAACTTCATAAATACCAAGTAAATTTGTGCTAATTTCTCAGATATTAGCGACACGTTTGCTGCTAGGTCACGAAACAGGTTGCGGGCCTCGTACAACTGTTCTTTTGTGAGACCGAAGTTCTCACATTTTGTGCATGCATGCATGCTATCGGTGCCATCTGGAAGATGACAACAAATGTTGCATACGGCGAAAACATGCTGTCTACAATGGAGACACTTACCCTTAATAGGCTGTAACATGTCAATTCCAAGAGCCTGAAATTTGGCTTCAATTATATCAATTCCAGTCATGGAGGATGGCATTTCAGGGTCTTGTGGTGTTTCAGGCTTGGTTTCAGCGGAACCCATTTTTGGATTTAATGAGTTGTGTGAGGAAGAATGGTGAGGATTGCGCTAGTGTGATTCACAATGTTGAGTCAATGTAAACAGTATAGCACGGGAGAATACAAATATAATATATATATAAAATAAAGCATTTTTAAGTATTTTAGTAATTAATGACAATAAACAAACAGTATCTAACCACTAATACTAAAACTAAATACTGATATGTTGCAACCTAATGATATGCTGCAACCTAATGATATGTTGCAACCTAATGATATGTTGCAACCTAATGATATATATGTATTAATATAAAAACCAACTAACATCTAGACCAAAATATATACCGATACGCTGATATGCTGATATATAATTTTTGAATTTGTTTAAATATATAGGCCAACATACAATGTATGTGAAAACTCTAGATACACATAAAGCTACATACTAACCATATACATGGCTCTGTCCCGCACCTCGCCGACTTTTTACCGATAAATACACGGCTAGCTTTATGCTAGTATATTTGCCTTAGAAAACCACGTGTTTTGCATTGGAATTTTTAAAGAGTATTTTGGAAATAAATTATTACACACATTTAGCTCAAGATATATAACACAAATAAATGATACGACTAAATAATTATATAAGTATATATTTTGCGCTAGATCTAGTTAGTGCTTTTTAGTTTGATTGGTTAAAATTAATGAATTATAGAATTAAATAATTACCTACATCTAGATCTAGTTAGTGCTTTTTAGTTTTATTGGTTAAAATTAATGAATTATAGAATTAAATAATTACCTACATCTAGCGCAAAATATATACTTATATAATTAAGTTTTGAAAATAAATACCCAGATATATACTTATATAATTAAGTTTTGAAAATAAATACCCAGATATATACTTATATAATTAAGTTTTGAACATAAATACCCAGATATATAAAATATAAAATATAAAATATAAAATATAAAAAAATCTAACGTTTTATGAAAACGAATAAGAATAAACAAACATGTACAAACATAACAAACGTGTTCCAATTGCTAGCCGCTAGATGTCAGTGATAACAATCCTCACCGGCCTTCTTACAGTTGAAACACGGTGGTAGTCTAGCTTCATCTGGTGGCTTTTGCAAAACTTGAGTCATAACCGGCTGAACATGTTCGAATGAGGTCTCGCGTTGTCGGTGTACTATCTTGCATTGTTCGTATCTGATACGCTCCAGGCGCTCTGCCTCGCGTTTCCTGCTATCCGCACACACCATACCCAACTTGTTAGCCAAATCCACAAACATTTTGATCATATCTTCATCATCGCACAACCTTACTAGCTCATGGAATGCGTTGCGTGCCATGCAAATTTGTTTACTAGTAAGAGTAGAGAGGTGACCAATGTCAACACCATGATTTTCAGTACATATCTCACATGTGATAGCCTGACAACCATTTTCAGCAGCCAACATACACTGGCCACACCTAGCAATGACCTCATTTCCACATTTGCATGTTTCAACGGGTTTTCTTGTGTGAATGGTAATTCCCAATGTCTTGAGAGTGGCAACAACATATGCTATCTCAGGGCTCACAGGTTTGGTAGCTGCAACACCCATTGTGATAGGTGAAAGAGAAAGTGAAAGAGAAAGTGAAAGAGAAAGTGATAGGGATATATCAGTGTCACTAAAGTGCAATTAATGATATGTATATTAAAATATCATTTTTCGTTATTTTAGCTGTATGTGAAAGTTTTAAAACACATCAATATACTAAATAATACCAAATAATACCAAATAATACCAAATAATACCAAATAATACCAAATAATACCAAATAATACTAAATAATACCAAATAATACCAAATAATACCAAATAATACCAAATAATACTAAATAATACCAAATAATACTAAATAATACTAAATAATACTAAATAATACCAAATAATACTAAATAAAAAATGGATATATGCAATCAAAAAAGCATAACAAACTAGCAAACACGCGCGGTATATTGGTCATCTGAATACAAACAACTAGTACTCATCATCAGATGGTGGGTATACCTGGTTAAATTCCTCGGTCTCACATGCAATCTCAACTGCTTCACGCTGTCTGACTCGGCGTGCAATGGCTTTGCGTTTTTCTGTAATATGGCACAAGCGTTCCTTTTGCTCTTCATCCATCATTTTTGCGATGTTATAGATATTTTGGATTTTGTTGCAGACGATAAGCATACCATTTGCAATAATCTTCAATGCATCTATGTCAATTGTCCAGGCAACTTTGGCATATAGCATCGTCAGCTCGCTAAATGACTTGTGAAACGCCTTGAGCTGACCCATGGTAAGCAACATAAGGTTGATACCAAATGTTGTTTTAAAGAGCTCAACAAAACCGTGTACATTATCATGACAACGACAATAACTAGTTTTGACCAACATGTCACATGTGCATTTCGCAAAAGGATTTTGAGGGTCAAATGTGATACCCAAAAACTCTTGTAGCTGTTTGATGTTAGCTGTTGTCTCAGGGTCAATCATAGATTGAGATGCGACAGCCATAATGATGGGTGATTTAGGGAGTTTGTAGTTGTCGTATGTGTGGATGTATTGTGAAGTGTGTAGGATACGTAGGGGGTGGGTAATTGTGACTATTGATATAATCACGAAAGTATAATTATTTATATACAATCGTTAATATCATTTTTCGTTATTTTGGATGTATATGAAAGTTTTTAGAACATTATATTAACTACAAAACACAATATATTAACAAAAAATCAGGTATTCGCTATTAGGAAAGAGCAACAATCTAAAACAACGTATATGGATGATGATATGTTAAAAATCTAGGAAAAGTAAACTAACAAAATGCAAAAGAGATTTAAGCATATCCACATTGGTAAAACACGTATTATACAACAAAAACGGATATGGACACATGTATACAAAACACGTCGTGTAAATGTGACTTACAAAGATGTGTTAGAAATGGTAAACTGTGGCTTATGAATTTCGATATTTTGTAAAATTGTATCAAAGTCTTTTTTGTATTTTCTGTACTCACTGGCAGAAGAAATACAAATATCGTAGCCAATGTCAATTTCGTTATATATATTTACTTTGTTTGCGGCTAAGAGTGCTACATTTGTAGCATTTTCACGATATGTATTTGCTGCCTCTATCAAATTCCTGCATATTTTAAAATAGTCTTCCGCCATAATTTTGAAGACAGCTGTCAGTTCGTCATATTCTTCTGCACTCTGTGGGAGTTTATTTTTATATTTTTCAAGAAACTGACGAATTTTGTTTTTTTCATCATACTGAAGAGTACGCAAGTATTCACGTGTTCTATAAGACTCAATGTACTTCTTATCTAGTTCTTCATCATCACATGGCATTTTATAAGGAGGTAACATTAACTCCTTATTGCGTTCAACATTATAGGCTTTGCGGCATAGGCTAACTAGGCCTGAGTATGCACGTACCATATCAACATCATCATCTTCCATGTTTGCACATTCACGCGAAATTTCGGCAAAAGCATGTGATGCCCATCTGTATTGCATGCTTGTGAGCCCTTTCAAATAGTATTTGATTGACAATGGGTTCATGGGATTCCAACGCCTCACGTTTACATCGTGTTTTTCGCCATAATCTGCTAGGATTTTGCGAATTTTTTTAATGTGATCCGACATTTGCGGGATTTCATCTTCTTGTTCGATGTAGGCTACTGAATTTGGGTTATCAAAAGGTAATTCAACAAAGGAATAAGGGTATGAAGGCGTACCACCCATGTCTGCATTAACCAATTGAAATGATCTGGATGGGTTGCAGGTTGCAAGTGTTTGTAAGACGGCTAATGAGGCTGTGTATACGTATGGGGGTGGCAAGTGGTCGCAAAAAGTATAATTAATGCATATATAATATAGATTGCATTTTTAGGTATTTTAGCTATATTTGCTCTTTTTTGCAAACCTAGTCTAGTATATCTTACTCTAATATTTATATTGTATTAGATATGTTACCGTATTTTACCTTATTTTACCTTATTGTATTAGATATGTTACTGTATTTTACCGTATCCTATCGTATTTTGATGCTTAATTTAATCTAGATATCAATAATCATAATAACCATACCTATACCTATACCTATACCTATACATGTTTTTAATTCTAATATATAAAATAATATATTCTATATAGCTAGCTGACTATTGATATATTATTTTACATAATTAATTAAACCCTTCACAACATCATATTTTAAGAAAAAAAGATATGATAAATTATAGTTACGCTAGCCACCGACTGTATTGTTGGTGTCATCTTCTTCATCTTCATTATCATCTTCGTAAAATGCAATTTCTTCGGGTGTTGGTGCTACCGGATTGCGTCGTATTTCTTCCAATTCCTCTTGAAGTACCCGCTTAGCCTCATTTATACGTGCAATTATCTCAGGTGCTCCGCGATTCTCGGTAAGCAAACGAGCGTTTTCTTCGTATCCTGGATCTCCAATGCGAATGATGTTCAGAGGTTCGGGCAAAAAGTCAAAGTGAGAGGGGTGCATCAAATCATTGGTGGGAGTAGACATGGCTTAGTGTATGAATGGTAATGTTATGGCCAATTTGTAGAGATAGAGTGTGTATATAAAAGTTGGCAGTAAAATAGTAAGTTGTATATTATCAATTGGATATAGTAAATGCACTTTTATGGTACTATTTATATTATAATTGAAAAGTATAAATACACAAAATAAAAAAAGTAAATTGCCCAGGGGGCAGGAGGGTTGTTGGGATTGGGGTTGTGTGGAGAGGAGGGTGTTGAGACTGGCTTGGACCTAGTTGCGTCGAACAGCTGGCTCAAGAGGCTTGGCCGATGGAAAGTTCTTTGCGTACCGGCTCGCGAGTCCGTTGAAGAACTCGATGTCGTCGGGTTCACCAGAGTAGAAAAGCTCCTGTCTTATCATTCTGATCGTGGTCAGAATTTCCAAGAGCTCATCCATCGTCTTACCCTCTTTTTCAAGTAGGGTCTGGATCTTCGTCAGAAGCTGAAGGTTAAAACCCATGGTGTAGAGAGAGAGAGAAAGGAAAGAAGAGAAGAGAAGGTTGAGTGGAAGGGGGTTTGCAAGGGATTCGTAAAGGTCGGCTGTGAAAGCTGTGGTAAACGAAAGGCAAGCAAGGAGAGAGTGAAAGTATAATTATCATTTAGATTTATCAAATTTCATTTTTAGTTAATTTTGCTATTTTCATATATTTATCCAGTTCGTCTTTATTTAATTCATAATTGTTATATTATAATAAAAAAAGTAAATTGCCCATGAGGGTTTTTGTTGTATTTGTTTTTTGGGATAGAGGGTGAGAGAGCGAAAAGATATGAGGATGTTGGTTACACAATCAAATCTACCAAACACCATGAGGTGCGTTTTCATACTCTTTTTTCAAAAAATCAATTCTTATATTGCACCTACGAACCTCTTCGCGCTGGAACTCAATGTCATACTTGTTGTTCTTAGTATAATGAAGAGACGAAAGTTCATGCTGATAGGTCATGATCTCGTTTGTCGCAAACCTGTAGTTCCAGTCGAGGGTCTTGTACTTGTGGCCAGCACTTAATTTCGTATTCATCGTATCATGGAAGTCTTCGATTGCTACCAGGAGTTCGTTGATCAAAGTCATGTGTATCAGGTGAATAGGCGAGACATTGGGCCTCGTGTAAACGGGGGCAGGAGCAGGAGCAGGGGCAGGAGACGAGAAAAAGAGGAAGGTGAGGATAAGTGTAATAATCACGGTTATAGCGATTATGTAGGTAGGAATATCCATTGCTGGAAGAGGAGAGAAAGGAGAGAGGGTTGAGTGAAAGGGGGTTTGCAAGGGTTCGTAAAGGTTGGCTGTAAGGCTGTGATAAACGAAAGACTGGCAAGGAGAGAGTAAAAGTATAATTGTCAGTTATATTTTTTTAAATGTCATTTTTAGTTAATTTTACAAGTTACGCCGATTTGTGATATTTATAGATATTTAAATATTAAATATTATATTATAACAAAAATAACAAAAAATAGAAAAACGATATACAAATACTATATTGATATATTGTGATATTTGTTTTATTTTCCGGAAATGGTTGCAGCTATTTCACGACAATGAACATCAATTTCATGTCCCGAGGCATCAACGTATGCAGTCATGTATTTAAACACAGTGCAATACCTCCAATTGTTCAAAGTTGTAGCATTGCATCTTCTTGTGTAGTGACTAAACACGTTTTCGCAAATCTGTTTAATAAGCCTAAGACGCTCTATGCGTTTGTAAGAGTCATCAATTATGATATCAAGTATTGGCGCATATACGTGGTATATGTCCTCAGGGCAAATCGGGAGTTTGTTTTTTTTGTTGAGTGTTTTGCGATTCTTGCGATCGGCTTTGGTAAGACATGGACCAACACACATAGTAGCAAGTGTATTCTTTAGACTGTTAATGTCAAACATATATCTGATAAGAATTTGTTCGCTAAAGCATGGTTGTGTTTGGTCACAACGGACATCAAAATTTATATCAAAAGGAGGTTTAAGATGGCAAACATCACATCCTTTGAAATCACATAATTTGCACCATTTGGATAGATTGGGATTTGTCAATTCCAATGCATCTGAAATAGCAGATATATTAACCATATCACCATAATCATGTATACCATTGTCATCATCATCCGAAGATTCATGTCCAAAATCAACAAGAGCTGAAGGATATGGTGGGATACCTGTGCCACCACCTGATTTCACAAACTCGGATAGGATCATTTCATTATTAGTAATTGTTTCAGATGATGAACCAACACCAATATTACCCATTTTTTATGGGTTTTTGGGAGAAAACGTAGAATTACAGGAACGATATACACACAGAGTGTAAGAAGGGAAAGGAGAGAAAGGGCTGTTAGGGGAAATTATTTTAAGCTAAATATGAAATGTAATTATGTGTATTTTTGCTATTTTTGCCATTATATATATAGCTAGATCTGCCTAGATATATTATAATATTTTAGTTTAGCATGGATAAAGTTTATATATAACCTAGGTATTCATATGCTATAGTTAATATTTTCTAATTATTAAGTTCAAATAATATATATACTAAACTATTGTAATATATTCAGTAATAAATATCAATAATCCGTATAAATATATATAAACTGGATAAATATAAACAAGTGAATAAAGCAATATATATTATAAAATGCCAATATTAGGTTCAACACCACTTTTGGATGATGAGGGATCAAATCCAATATTACGGGCAACATCATATAGGCGTAAGGCCGGAATGAGTAAATCGAAGAAGAAGAATAGTGGACCAGATAAGCTAGAAGATTTTTTAATGCAACAATATAATAAAAATTTCAATACCAACACCAACAACCCTGATACCAACATCAATAATAACACTGATACCAACACTGATAACGTTGATACCAACACTAACAATAACGTGGATACCAGCACTAATGCCAATGCCAATACCAGCACCAATAACAATAATGACGCAAATGCTAATGCTAGCCGTATAAAATCAGGTAATATAGAATTACCGGAATCATTAATGAATGTATTACAATATGACATGGAATGTGGTAGAAAACCGGCCGAAATATATTTTATTGCGCTAGAGCAAGGTTATAGGCTATTGAGTGGTAGTCAGGGACCGGTGGGTGATTTGAGAGATATAAATACAACAGAATTGGCTAGCCTTAAGTTTACACCATGGGTGCAAGCGGGTGATTTTTACGAGATATATGGTGTAGAATTTAATGATGGGCGAAGAATGGGAATGGCATGGAGTGCGGGTGGTGATATAGGATGTGCATGTGCCGGCAAGACAAGTATGTTTAATTATAAGGGTGAGACGGGCCAAGTGTATATGACGGGGGTGCCATTGAGATCAGTGAGTGAATATATGGCAAGGATGTTGGATTATGGATGGACGATAATGGTATTAGATCAGATAAAGGGTAATAATGATAGAGTAGTGACTAGTAGGATTCCGTATCACATAGTAAGCCCGGGAATAAATTTCATGACAACGGGTACTAGTTCTGTATTGATGCATATATATATACAGGTATTGCCAAGGGAGTGTAATATTATTAATGCGGGGCAAACATATCCTATTAACATGGGATTATATTATATAGATAGTAAGAGTGGTGAAAATGGGACGGTATCATTATATAATATAGATTATAAAGATGCGGCGCCGCAATATAGTGAATTGGTGAAATTTTTGACTATAAAGGCGCCAAATGAGTTGGTTATTCATCTAGATTATCCAATGGATATGTTTCCTAGCGATGAGGAGTTGATTAACACATTGGGTGTGTTTGATGCGACATTGCAGGTAAGGAGATATAAACGAGCAGATTTGGAAAATATTAAAAATGTAAAGTATCAGAGTATATTATTTAATGCTATATTTGGTAGTAATAATGATATATCAAATGCAATTGGTCGCAATACATCTAGGGCTAGCAAAGCTAACAAAGCTAACAATAACAACAATGTCAAAAACACAAGAAGTACTAAAACCACTAGTACAGTAAATATGGATAAGAATGTTAAGAAGATGAATATGACGAGATCAAATGTATTACAATATATAGGATTAGAGGATATTAAATATGATACTAATAGAATTGTAATGGCATTAGCATTGGAGTATGTATTTACAAGAGATCCAAGTATATTTAAGTTATTGGATTTCCCAGAGATACACCAGGGTGGTAATGAATATTTAATGTTGGCTAATAATTGTCTTCAACAGCTAGATATCATTAGTCCGAATACCGGTGGTCCCAACAATAACAATAGCAATAATAGCAGTAATAGCAATATACCGGTTGGTAATGAATCAAGAAGTAATAAAAAGGGGAATTCAGTAATATCAGTAATAGCAAATGGTAATTATTATAGTGAAGAGGATGTATTATTGACGGTTAAGGATAGGAATAAGATAAGAAAGGAGTACCAAGATGCGGCGGCGATTAGGAACACCCTAGGGACAACGGTTCGTTCGGCATTTGGTCAAAGAAATGTATGTTTATTGGATTTATTAGATTTCACAAAAACGGTTATTGGCAAACGACAATTTAGAAAAAGGTTAAGTATACCAATTACATGTTCATTAAAGTTACAACGCCGATATGATCAAATACAGTTTTGGCAGGAAATACAGGAACATTATAGGACAAATATACATAACCATAACCATACACAACGTCATAGTATGTCTAATAATACTAGACAAGCCAATACAAATGTAAGGGAACAGGCGCCAATAATTATGATTCGTAATAAGTTAAGTGATATTAAGGATGTGCCTAGATATATGAGACAGATGGCAACAGGTCATTTGGGGACAGAAACATTGCCAACATTAGTACATAGTATGTATGCCATACTTGATTTATATAAAATGGTTAAAAACTGCATAAGTACATATAAAAAGAGTATTATACCGAACAGTGGGGATAGCGATACTAAAGATAGTATAAGTAAATTGATAAATGCGGAGCTAGAAGGGTTACCAAGTAAGGAAACATTAGAAGAATTCAATAATATAATTGATGAATTTGGTGAGATATTTAATATGGATGAAATAAGGGGTAAGGTATCGGCATTGTCAACTATAGATAAAAATATATTTAATGTGGGTTATGATAATAATTTGGATAAAACATATGCTAATATGGATAGTAATCGTAGGCTAGTATCAGGTGTGGCAAAATGGTTACAAGAGTATGTAGATGACCGATATACTAGATTCTCTACTATTAGACAAGATAAAAACAATAAAATCAAAACACAAAGTTTAAAACTACCAGTTGGAAACGCTCAAATATCAGATGATTGTAATGCTACGCATAATTTGCATATAGCTATGAATGCCAAGGCCTATTGGATTCTAACCAATAGTGAAATAATTAAGCATGTAGGAAATGATACAGCAGACAGACAAGTTGAGCTTAAGTATGTATTACCAAATAGTGAAATAGTTACTAAAAATATACCATTGTCATCTATATCATATGTATCTAGTGCTAAAAAGAGTAGGTATCTAGCGACTTCGGGTATACTAAAGATTTCCGGAGTAGAATTTATTAGTTATCAGGAAGATTTCCGGCGTAAAATCCGCGATACATTTAGAGTATGGCAACAGGATTTTTATGACAATCACCATGAGACAATACACCAATTTATCCAATTTATAGCAAATCTAGATGTTACCCAATCATGTGTATGTGCCGCCGATAAATATGGTTATTGCCGACCTATTATTGAAAAGCCCATCCATCCAACAACCAATATTAGTAATAATCAAACACTAGAACAGGATTCGTATATAATAGCAAAACAGTTGAGACATCCAATAATTGAGCGTATTAGAGAAGACATTGAATATGTAGCAAATGACGCAATATTTGGTGCAAAGTTGGAAGAGGATAGCCCAGATGATGTGGAACAAAATGGAATGTTATTATTTGGGGTAAACGCGAGTGGTAAGAGTTCATATAGTAAGGCGGTAGGAATAGCGGTTATTATGGCACAAGCGGGTATGTATGTGCCGGCAACATCAATGAAATTTTGGCCATTTCAGTATATATTTACAAGGATAAGGAATAATGATGATATACATAGGTCATTATCTAGCTTTGCAGTAGAGGTTAAGGAATTGAATGTTATATTACAACATTGTGATAGGGGTGGATTAGTATTGGGTGATGAATTATGTTGTGGTACGGAGAACAATGGTGCGACAGCGTTGGTTGCAGCAGTATTGGAAGAATTGGAGCGCAGGGGTACAAAGTATGTATTTGCGACACATTTTCATAGATTGGTAGAGATGCCGTGTGTAAGGGAGTTAAAATTTATGCGTATGTGGCATCTAGATGTTAGGAAAGATGCTACACGTGACGGCAAATTGATATATAACCGCGAATTGTTACCAGGTTCAGGCCCTAGTGATTATACAACAATTGTGTGTGATGCAATGTCAATGTTACCGAGTGTAGTAGATAGGGCGCGAGAATTGCGTATTGATTTAGTAAAGGGTACCGCGTCAGAGCATGGAGGATTATTGTTAAGTACGGAGGATAAAAGGTGTAGGTTACCAGAGATAAAAAAGACAAGTAGATATAATAGATATATGGATTTAATGGATAAGTGTTGTGTATGTGGGTGGGAGGGTAAGTGTGATACGCATCATATAAGACAGCAGCAATCGGCAGATAGTAGGGGTATTATTGGCAATAAAGTAGATATAGATAGTAATAACAAATATATTAAAGATAGTAATAACAAATATATTAAAGATAGTAATAACAAATATATTAAAGATAATATTAATATAAGTGATGATGAGATATATGCAAGTGATATGCATGATAATAATGGACCAACGATACATAAAAATATGAGGCATAATTTAGTTGAATTATGTAAAAAGTGTCATTTAGCGGTTGATGGTAATCCTAAAAAATTAATTATTAAAGGTTACAAGGATACTAGTAGTGGATTAGAATTAGATTTTGAATGGTTGCAAGTGGCTAACAACATACATGCTAATGACAACATATATGCTAATAACAACATATATGCTAATAACAACATACATGCTAATAACATTGATAATGAAGAGCCACCAGCATATAATACAATTATATTAAACACACCAGCAATATCGCGTAATAGTCAAAGTAGTCAAAGTAGTCAAAGTAGTCAAAGTAGTCAAAGTAGTCATAGTAGTAGAAGTAGCAAAAGTAGCTTATACAATGATAGTATAGAAGAAAGCAAACCGACAATAGTGGATAGTAGTGATGATGAATTTGAAGATGAGGATGAGAATATAAAAGGATCAGGATTAATTAGATATGTGAAAGAATTATATAGTGCAGGAAAAACAATAATACAGATACAGGGTATGTTGCGAAGACGAGGGAGCAGAAAAACACAGCGCGAACTTAAAAAGCTAGTGTTAGACTAATGCTTATATATTTACATATATTTACATATATTTACATATATTT